>Ga0315547_1000552_pt1 | contig 35982 bp, 54 predicted proteins | sample SalMarSW160240MG_2_FD_202542 | JGI IMG/M metagenome (GOLD analysis project Ga0315547, IMG submission 202542) | Salt marsh sediment microbial communities from the Plum Island Ecosystem LTER, Massachusetts, United States - Salt Marsh Sediment SW1601-240 ...
AAGCCCTCTTATATCTTTTTCTAACAGACCACTCTGGCATGTTCAGATATTTCGCTAGGGAAGCATCGCTTTCCCCCCAGCACTCAATAGCCAGGAGAATTAGCCCATCTATTCCGCACCTCTCCAACCGGTCTGTAATTTCTATATAGCAGTCAGCAGCAGTAATAAATGGGGCTTTATGGCTAGTAGTCTTCTTACCTATAGGAATATCCGTATAGCTGCTTGCCTCGGCGGGCCAGGAGCCATCCCGCAACGTGGTTAGTTGCTGGATAACCCAGCGGACTTGCTGCCGAGTAAAGTGCAGTTCCCAAGGCGAGTAGAAGTCCTTAGCCATTCGCCTTATACCTCTTCACAGCCCTCTGAATCGTTCTTACCGAGACACCAAGAGCCCTGGCAATTGCCTCTATATCCTCACCCTTAGCAAGCCGCTCTATTATCTCATCGCTCTTACCTCTACCAAGTAGACGGCGTTTCTCAGCTAAGGTTAACTCAAAAAAGCATTTTGGGAGAGGACAAGAAAGACAAGACGGATAAAGAAAACAACCTCTATCCGGGTATTGACGATAGCGTGGTGTCGGGTCTTTCTTAGCCACCAAACCACACCTTTCCCCTATAGCGCGGTCTCTCCCGCATCAAACGGTCTATCTCTGGAAGGGATTCCAGTTCTTTATATCGGTCAACCAATAGGTCAAGCTTGGTCCCGTAGTGCTTCCACTGATATTGAATCAGCATCGCCAGCGATTCAGCTTTTAGACATTGCCAAAGAGGCCAGGTATTTCTCTCAGTTGCTATAACCATTTTCTTTCCTAATAAAAAAACGACTCCGCAGGATTTCTCCTGTCAAAGTCGCCTCTCGCTTCTTGAGTCAGCGATTAGTTATTTAATTATTACTTCTGCTCAACCCAATCAGAACCATCCCAATATTTACCGTATTTTCCAGCAAAAAGAAAGGCTAGCCAGAGTTGTTCCATTGAGGTAAACTTAGGGATAGGAAGCCACTCATAAAGATTTTCGTCTAACTTGTTAGTACTTTTCTCATACATAAAATCGAAAAATTGACAAAGCGTATCTAGCCACAATTTGTCTTCATAGAATCCCCTCATCTCCTGTAGCTGGTCTTGTCGGTCTTTTGTAATGTCAAAGTTTTTAAAATCATCCCAATACTGATAACGGGCAACATTAAACATACACAGAAACTGCTTATCAATCCTCCCAACGATACGGTGCTCAATATCATCTTTACATAAGAAAAGATTGTAGAGTTCGTTATTGTGCTTATCCTCATCTAGATGGTGAACAACCTCTTGAGATTCCAAGTACCTCCCTAAATACTCCTCCACAATAAGCCGATGCTCGGCAACTAAATTCTGTTTGCTCCTATACGGATGTTCCCAATTCTTGATGTAGATATAACCATTCTGCTTAAAATGCTTTTCTACTGACATCGCTTTCCCCTTTGCCCTATTTGCACATAATTGGGAACAGTATTTACCCTTTCCTTTTTTGATTACTGATGGCGGGACAGAAAACTCCTTGCCACACTCAATACAATTTAATATCTGTTTCTGATACCCCTGCCACCTTGCGATATTCCCTGCTTTCCTGTCCTCTTGTGTTAACAAATGTTTCTTCATACCTATATTATACCACAGCTATGGACTAGTTACAAGAAAACACATATAAGTTTCGCTAGTGTCCATTTTTAACCTTCTCCCCTATACTGTGAGTGATATACACAACCTGCCCATCGGCAATCCTAATGATAACCTCGCCATGACCAGCTTCCTCGACGAGCTTCAGCCTCTCAACTATCAATTCCATCTCTTTATCTAAGTCTACTTCGTTTCCTGGCACTCTGTAAACTCCTCATCCCTTTGCTTTCTAGCCTTTGCCCAAATTTCTTTATCTTTTTCCCACGCTTTATTTCGCATTTCGAGTCCCTTCCTAAACGCCTTGTCTGTTTCAGGTATTTCCTCAAGCAAATCATTGATGAGTTTATTCCTAGCTATCACCAAATCTTGTAAGGCTAAGTATTCCATCCGCTCAATCTGATTTCTTAACATTGCTTAAACTCCTCGCCACTCCATTCAACCCGCTCTATATGCAACCCTGCTATAGGGTATCCAGCAAACCAAGCCACTTCCTGCTTATTCTTTGCCGGGCAATAGCCCCGTATATTGCCGTCCTTGCTTCTGAAACTGTACCAGTGCTTCACTTCAGCACCTCTGCTATCTTCTCGATATGCCGAGGTCTCCAGATATATACGGAAATTCCCGGCACTTTCCGAAGATTCCATAGCCACCGAGCTTGAGCCTCAGTTAGCTTGCCTTTTTCAGACTTCAATTCGGCTATGATTAACCTTCTGTCCCTGAGAAGTGTAACGTCAGGCCAACCCCTCTCACTCCATTTGCTCAAGAAAGGATGGTAATAACGCCACCCGAATATCTTCGCCAAATCCTTAATCTGAGCCTCAAACTGCTTCTCTGTCAACATTGCCTAACTCCCTATCCTTGCGTCGGGAACAAATAATAGGTCTTTCCACAGTCTTTGCATTTAACCTCAATCCCCATTGGGTCAATACCACTACTTTGAGAAAACGGAGAGTCACCTATAACTACATAACTCTTCCCACCGCAAGGGACTACTTCTGTAATGACTTCGTCCACACGAAAATAACTTTTATTACCCTCAGTAACAAAGTCTCCCCGCTCTCTCTTTATTTCCCTTGTGTGCGGACAGGTAGCTAAATACCTTTTCATAACCCCCTTATCCTATCCTATATATCCTTCCAAACGACTACCATATAAGTATTCCATTCTCGCTGAATTAAGAGGGCGTTCCCTTCATTCACAGCTTTTTCAACAAAGCGAGGTAAGTCCTCTAAAGTTATACTATGAACAGAGAATATAGAATCGTAAGCCCTTTTGTTAAGCAACCTATCAAGACTCGCCTTGAACTTCGGCAACTCTACCGCTTCATTATCTAGTATCTTCTTCACTTCCTCAATCATCTTATTCTCCTCATTCCGCTTGCTCCTACAGCAAACTTCATAATATATGGAGCGAGTCTACCTAGTGGCACATTCCAAACCAACCACATAGCAAATTTTCTCATTCCTTTACCTCCTTTCAGTCTCCTATTTCCCTTCTCCGATAGTCAGGCGCCGAGTTCAGGATTAGTTGTGAAACATCCGGGTCGCTGAACCTTGAGAATATCCGCTCTGGAAGCCAGCCAGTATCCCTATTGGTCGTCAGCACAGTAATTAACCGATTACGATACCGGGCATCTATAATCTCTTCCAACCTGGCTGCTTCCCAGTCAGTGCCATATTCCACACCGAGGTCATCCAGAATTAACGCCTCTATCTCTTTTAATAGCATCACTTCATAATCCACAGTGTGATTAGCAATGCCCTGCTTTAGTTTGCTCATAAGGTCAGCCATAGCCCAGAATCGAACGCTAACTCCACGCCAGTTCAATACAATAGCTAGGGCTTGGCATAGCATACTCTTGCCGTTGCCGACTCCCCCATAGCACAACAGGAAGGGCAAATCCGTTTTGCCATAAGCCAAGTCTTTGAAAGCTTTATAAGCATCCTCGTTCCCTTTAATCCGCTTAAACTTCTGAAAGGAACACCAGGGCTGGCTAACACCTATGCTCGCCAAATAGCTTTCACCCTGTTTATATTTCTGTGCCGAATCCACAAGGCATCCCTTTGCTGTGCAGGCAAAAGCCTTGCCAAACCGCTCATCACTAACCGGCACATCCAGATAGACCCAGCCTTTACCTTGGCACCGCTCACAAAAAGGATTCGGGCCATAGCCATTTTCATTCAGTTGCCTTTGTGCTTCCTCGATATCTACGCTACTCACCTCTTTATGTCCTCTGGGACTGCCGGCGGGCTTCTTCTGGTCTGGTGTAGGTTGTTGGAAGCTCCCTAGAACCTTGCCGATGTGCTCCACCTTGCCCTCCTTTCTCTTTTTCTCTACGCTCCCAGTTTAAGATTGTGGCGTAATGACTCTGGTATTTATAACCCTTGCTTTCAATACCTCTAGAAAGAGTCTCTATCCAATCAAGTGCGACAACACCGAACTTGTCCTTTAACCTTTGATATTCCTCATCGGTTAAGAGAACATTGTTAAATTCTCCATACTTTCTCTTATACATTCTCTTTATGTCTTTTGTACATTTCTTTATGTCTTTTGTGGGTGCAAAGAATTGCCCCTTTTTGTCATTTCTTTGCACTACCTTTTGGTCATTCTTTGCACTACCCTTTTTCTTTGCACTACTATTTCCAGCCTCGTTTAGTTCATTCTTTGCACTACCCCCTCTTTTTCTTTGCACTACCCCTCCGTAATATTTTTCACGCTGTTTTTGTAGCTGTTTTTCATATTGTGGCGAATTTCTTTGCACTACCCATAAATCATAATTTTTTTGAAAAGCTACTGTATTTACTTGATTGAAATTACCCCGGCCCCGTTGCCTTTGCACAGTGATAAATTTTTGTGCCTCCAAATTCTGTAGAGCGTAAATGACAGCCCTACGACTTAAGCCTGTCATTTCCTCTAGTTGCCCAATGGATATGCTGTCCTGTTTTTTATTCCATCCATATGTTCTTCTGATGATAGCTAATAAGACTTGTGCATTAGCTCCACCAGGAAAGGCATGGCAAAAAGCCTCTAGTATCTCATTCGCTATCCGGGTATGCCCATCTTCAAGCTGTGGTTTTGCCACTTACCCACCTCAAGGTCAGCTTATTCATTGGCTCAACACTTCCACCAGTTTAGTTAGTTCCTCACTACGGAACATTCCATCAGCAAATCCATACATGACATCAAATTCACCTTTTGGAAAATCGCCAAAGATATAGAGTCTTTTGCCTTGACCTTTAGCATAGCCAGCCTCTAAGTGAGAACTATGACCACAAGGCATAACCATAATGACAATATCAGACCAGTCAAGCCACGATTTATCTTCTCTGAAAGCTCTTTGCACTCTAGGGTCATTCAAAAAACTAAGAGCATCATAGTTAAGCAACTCAGCTTCATCATCCACAAACTCACTCCAATGGAATGAATATCTTTTGTCTGTAGCTCGGCAGAAGGCATCAACTTCAAAGCCTTCTTGTTCTAGTCTTTCTGCAAGCATTAAAACACGCTTTTGATTTTTCCAACTAGAGGCTATATATATCCTCACCTTGGCATCTCCTGCCTTAACTCATCTGGTTTATTGTTCCAACCTACCATCCATGACGGCTCAGTGGTAGACTTAAATAATGGCTTCAAATTATCCTTCAAGAACACTGGAATACCAGCCCTATCAGCAGCCTCTATTATCTCCTTTACCCACTCTATTTCAGGTGGCTTGTATGGCTTGGTCTGTGCTCCGATGATGAGCCAGTTGACAAAATCTATGGCTTTCGGCATTACACGAATCTGATTTATTAAAGGTTCAAATGAAATATACTTTACTTTCGCCTTAATATGATAAAGGTGAATAAGTGCGTCAACAAGCATAATCTGATTCGTAACCGTCACCCCCACCCAACAGTTATCAGGGAAGGGTGAGAACTTAATCAGGTTTTGAGGCTGCTTGGTTAAGAGGTAGAAGCGATGCTGAGGACATCGGTCAATTACCTCAAAGATATTAGCCTGCCATTCCAGGGGAATCCAATCCCCAAAAAGCTCACCCATATCTACAGTAAAAATCCCACTTGGTTTAGTTTGGTAAATTGGTTGTTCTAACCTGTCCGGCCAGAAGCGGGGATAGAAAGGGTCAGCATAATCACCTTCCCTTTCTATGGCCGTCTGCCCACCGATGGTAAGCCTTGAGACACCACCCTTTGCACCAACGGCCAGTTTCGTATTCGCCAGATACCTCTCCTTTAACCGCCCGTTAGCCAGCCTGTAGGCATAGCAAGGAAAACCACCGCCTTTGCACAAGCCGTCTGGCGTACGATTTAGACAGCCGGTTATCGGATTGAAAGTATAACCTTGGCTACCGTCTGGGTTGCGAACCCACTCTATAAGCGTTTTTTGCACTTGCGTTTCCTCCTTTCTTATTCCCCCGAAGGGGAGCCAGCCAGTAGCCTTTGTCACCTAATGAACTTCGGTCTCCGATGCTACCTCGGTGTTCATATCTTCGCCCTTTCAGGTGGCTGGCACTTCCTACCAGATGACAGCAATCCTCAGAGCTAGGGATTTGCACCCTAGATACGGTCACGAAACCCGCACTTAGCTGGAGTTGCACCAGTCTCGCTTGCGAGGCTCTACGCTACTTCCTATTACTAGGTGCTAATTAGCTTTCAGGCGTAGTTATACGTTTCGTTGCGTCTACCTATCCCGCCCCTCTGGTTAGCCTGTATTTCTGGTAGGGGCTTGCTGGGGCTGGGGTCATATTTTACTAGCTCGCCACCCCATCAAACGGTCTCGCTCATTATCCGTTACCGCCACCCCAGCAAGCCTTTGTGCTGGCTCGGTAACTTACCCAATGAACCGAAGGATTGTCTACATTGGACACCAGCACGCACACGACACTATTCAGTTGTTAATCCTTCTTGTCTATGCCTCAGCAAAGACAGGTTCTTTTTCCAGCACTTCCATAATGGCTTGAGGAGAGCCTATGACCACGTGCACCGGTGCCTCCCCAGCCAAGAGCCGATGGACATTAGATAGAGGAGTGGCGTCAATTTCTGCCTCAAACTGAATCTTCGTCATCAATCTGCGGTCAATGACTTCCCCGTCTTTATCCTTCTCCTCTTTTACCGCGGTGCTGGTTTTTAGATTCTCGATGTTTTTTATTTCTACCTTGACTTCCATGCTTTCCTTCCTTACCTGACTGCTGCTATCTGCCGATAACATTCTGCTGGGCTATCGCTAATATCGCTCTGGGAGCTGACACCTAGTTCAGCGATGACTTGATAAGGCTGTAGCTTAAAGTCCTCATTACACGCCTTGTAAAGTTCATTTATGGTCTTGATAGTGTCCGGGTCCCGTTTAGGTTGCTGAGATTTTTGTGGCTCAACTGCCCCGATATCCTCCTCCACCTGTTTCAGAAAAGGAGCTTGCTCTAGCTCTTCTTCCTCTGTTAATTCTTCTGGCTTAGATGCTTGTTTTGATGCGTTCCCCTTTTTCTTAGCCTCATTGCACCAGCTACCATCTGGAGCCTTATGGGCATAAAAATCCCCGAACCTTGAGTGTTTTTTCTCAAAGGCGCAATTATGCTCATAACACCAGTGCTCTTTGGTTTCCGATTCTGCACTAGCCGCGGCTAGTGCCTCTTCTGGAATCTCGGTAGACTCACCCTCTATTATCTCCCCTGTTGTCTTGCTCACCTTGCCCATATCTGGCACTTCGGCATAGGCTTCATCAATAACATCGAGATCTCTGAGGGGTAATGCCTCACCCGGCAATCGGTCGAGTGCCTGTCTCTCGCTGCGGATGTTTGCCATATTCCGCTTAGTATTGCCTTTGTTAGTGCCGCGGGGTTCTTCGTTTTTAGGCCATAATCCGTAGCCCACAGCCTCATTGCCTTTCTCCCCTTTGAGTATACATATTGAAATCAGATTGTCTCTTTCCTCTTCACTATTGGCACCATACTGTTTGATAATCTCTTCCTTTGATGCTGCTCTAGGGGAGAGGTCAATGAAAGAATAAGCCCCCTTCTTGTCGGCTGCCATCTTGCGGTTAGCTGCAATCCCAATGACAGTAGAGTAGTCGACCTTCCCAGTCTTGGTGTTCTTGAAGCCTATAATATAGACCTCTTTCATCAGTGGGTGAAGACCGAAGTCCCGGCAGAGGATAGCGGTTCTGATTATCTCGTCCTCTGGCACATAGGGATAGACCAGCTTGAGAATGTGCATAGCCTGTGATTGTGTTAGTGCTCCAGTCGTAGGTATCCTGGCCTTTTCAAGAGTTGTAGTCATTCCTTGTCCGTATTCCTTTTCCATCATTCTCCTTCTCGTTGGTATATTAAGGGACGCCAACCCTTCTTTTTGATAGCGACTCGCCTCCTTCTCGATTCCTTCATGGTGTGTTCGGAGCCAGTCCCAGCAAGCCACGAATGCCTTGCCAGAACCATCAAGATATATGTTTAACTTGGCTCCACAGACTTTACACTTTCCCGTTCTGCGGATTTTCTCTAAGTCTGCTATGGTTGTGGTTTCGTCCTCGTAAATAGGCATTTACTTATCCTTCCCAAAGAAACTCCAATTCTGGGCTTGTTCCATACACTTAGGGTCATCATTACAATATCGAATATTCTGCTGACCAATGATTTTGCCGTTGATTACTAATGGTTTAGTAATGACGGAGATTTTATCGTCAGGTCGTTCCCTTTGGCAGATGTGGCATTTCCAAGTTAGCATAGCTCAACCTCCTTTCTCCATTTACTACCTCTAAGCATATAGTTCCTTCTCAAAATTCTTTATCCTACTTTCTATAACTCCACAAGTAGCACAGTCGTAAAAAGTAGTTAGAGTTTCATCATGGTGGTCTTGGTGTCTATGTTGAATCCGTCTCAGTTTCACGGCTCGTAGCAACTCCTTCTTCTGCTCTAACGAAGCTGACCTAAATTCATCGTATGTTGGTAAAGCCATCTCTACCTCATTTCGTATTTACGACTATAACTGGTTCCTCATAAATTTCCACGCCGGGGATTGATGGTATCCCAGCCTTGACTACCTTGTTGAGCAAAGCGGAATTCTCTATCTTGTATTGGTCTGGGAGAACTGCAAAGTCTACTACTCGGTACTTGCGCACCATCCTCTGCCCAGCACTCCCTATGTCGGTAGATACCCGTTTAGGAGCCTCTGGTGTTACTTCTACCAAGCCCACTGGCTCTGATAACTCACCCTTAAGTTCCATTTCCTTTTGGGCTGCTTCCATTCTGAGCCGATTGACCTCTTCCTGCTCTTGTCGGATGCGCTCTTGCTCCTGCTGGAAGGTAAGTATCTTGCTACGAGTGAGGCCATCAGCAATCTCAATCGGCTCCATCAGTCTCTTAAAGGCATTATTGATTTCCTTAATATGGTCTTGAAGAGGCGTGACAAATTCCTTCCGCTTACCCTCTAATGCCTTCTTGACTTTGGCGATGATGCTCAGGTCATCGGTAGCGGGCTTGAGGTCCTCGGCAATAGCGATGTCTCGGGCTCCAGCATACTCCGCGAGCTTTAGAGCTTGCTCGTAGAAAGACTGTACCTCAATATCCTGCTCAGGTTTGACCCTGACAATAGCGGTTGGGGGTGGTTCAGCCATGCTAATCTCTGGTATTGAAGTAGCTGTCTTCTCAGTTAATTCACTATCATTCATTTTTACCATCTCTCCTTTTTAGCTTTTTTTCTGAAGATTAGAATCAGAGCAATAACAATGAGGAACTTCGCCGCATACTCTTATTCACTTAACAGCCCCCCCCCTTGATTTTGCCTTGTCTTAGTCGTTGACATTATTCGCCTGCTGTTCGATGAAATCGCTAATTTCTTTAGCTTCTCGTGGGTTGAGCATGATGATTTTGTTTACTGGCATATCCGGCATCACCTTGTCCCGCTCGATAAGAGCAAAGCGCTCCCCATCGTATTTGATGATTAGGGCCTGGTCGGAATTGTCGGTAATTACCCTTGTCGCTATTTTGGGTCTAGTTTCTGTCTGAATCATTGTCGCCACCTCCTCTACTGCTTACTTTTCAGTATTTCCTCAATCTGCGAGTCTAGCTTCGACCCGCCAATAACAAAACCTCTATTGTCCCGCTCAACCCGCCTCATCTGCCAGCCTAACTCGTAACCTTTGTTAACCCCTTCATCATATCCCTCATCATGTCCCTTACCTTCTGCTTCCTTGAGTAGTTTGCGCAAGCGTGATTCTCTAATTATTCTCATCTACTCTACCCCCTATTTTTTCTTATCCTATAGCCAATTGTTCAATCATATCTCTGATAGCCTGAGCGCCTTTGGTCTCAAGACGCTTGGTTATATCGGCAATGGCTTGGGCTTCGGTAAGATGAATATCTCCTACTTGATAGCCTGTTTGAACTTCGCTTACGATAATGCTTTCATCATAAGCACTATCAGGATTAACACGGCGACTGAAGAATTGAAATTCTTCCCATCCTGGAATTACCAAAGGCTCACCCTCTACTATTTCCGTCCATTTACCCCCAACACCATTTACCATTTGGATTTTATACTTCATCTCTTACCTCCTTACCCCCCTAATTTTTGATGTTAGCTTGCTAATTTACCTCTTCCTCATAGCGTCATAGGTAATTCGGTCCTTGAGGTATTCATTCACTGTTGTCCATCTATTAGGCTTCCTGCTTATACGCCTTTCCAAAATCTTTACTACTTCCATTGGTAGCCTAAATGCTACTGATTTCGTTTTCTGCGACTGATTTGGCATTTTTAATGGTAAACTACCTTCTCAAAAAATATACTCGCTGCAAGGAGGTTTTAAGCAATTCTACGGGTGTTACACCTGCCCTGATAGCCCGCTATATCTCCCTGCGATGTTGTTTTAACCATTGCAGAATATCCTCTACCAGATAAACCCTATTCCACTTATTAAGCCTGATATACGGCAGCCCTTTTTCTAGGCGCATCGTGTTTAATGTGCTTAGCTCTATGTTTAATAGCTCTAGTAGAGCGACTTCTGATAGAACGTGTTGGTTTAGGAGAGATTGACTTTCGGACACTGGTTTCCTCCTTTGGATACAAACTCAATTCCCTTACCCGGCGTCTTGAACCATCTTCAAAGACTAATATGGCTTGTCCAGGTTGTAATTCGCCACCCTTTTCAAAATCAAAAAGCAGAACCCAACTAATTTGCTTCTGCATATCTACTCCTTGACCAACGTTACTTTTCTGGTATAGCCTAATCTGAGAAGCCAGAGATAAAGGGTATCAGGTTTTACTTCGAGAATCTTACCAGCTGCCTCAAGGCTTCCGTATTTCTCGTATGCCTCTGGAATAGCCTTCTCTAGTGGTTCTCCAAGCCTTTTTTCTGTTCGTAACATTAACCGTGTTTTTTTCATATCTCTACTGGGTCCCCCTTATTGTTTATCAAGTCCCATACTGGTTGCAGGTTTCTATACTCCTGCATCCTGTAGTATCTCAGTTGTTCTTTCTGCTGCTCTATAAGCCTGTCTTTTTCACCAAGCCTATTCTTGTAGTCAGCCACCAGAGTTTCATGCTTGCTCCGCTCAGTTTGAATAGCCAACATAATCTGTTTAGCCAGTGGTAAATCCGAAGCAGCAGAATGCTTACCCAAATAACTAAAGACTGAATCGTTCTCGTGACCCTTCTGTTTCTGAAGCCACTTCTGTAGTCCCCAACCCTTAATGCCCTCATGCTTGCAAAACTCTTCAAAGCCGAATATTTCCAACTCATTGATAAGCTCCGCTGGGTCTCTTCCGGCAAATCTCTTCTTGAATGACTGTGGCATATCGCATATCTCCTTCAACCTCATTCTAGTCTTCGTGTCAATGCGGTATGTCGCATCTTCGACCTTTCTAAACCTCTCCTGACAAAAGAAAAAGGCTAGGAACTAATCCTAGCCTTTCGTTATGTCTGGTTAATCATGTTTTGAAAAGTGTAGGATTAAGTTTCCTACACTACATTTTATATGTTCTGTAAAGCTGTGTCAAGCCCCCCTCACGCCTAGCACCAAACGAGTTTTACAAAACTGCTTAAAATTACTTGACACGGTATGTTACTATAAGATATGAAAACCTTTTGGTCAATTATCTTAGAACTATACGGGCTGGCATGGTGGAAACGAAAGCCTCTTAGAAATAAAAAAATAAGCCCCCGAAGGGGCATATAAACCTTATGTAAACAAAAGAACCGGGACAGTTGTCCCGGTTTATCGACTTCCCCCTTCCCTTCAAAGGGGAAAGGGGCTAGAATTCAATCCTCTGTTGTCTCAGTGGCATCTGGCACGAAGTAAAGCCAGCCATGTCTTTCAGGCTGCATGGGCTCTGGCTTTCTGAGCTTATAGAGCAAGACAGGAAGGTCACTTGTCCACACATCCCTCGATAAGTAGATTCCATTCGCTTTGATTCGCTTAAGCTCTTTCTGTAGTTCGGAGTAGGAAGGAACTAACTTGGTTTCTGATACATGACCGCATTTCTGGCAGACTAAACGAGGTGTGCCATCAATTAACTCTTTTTTATAATTGTGGTTTCCACCTTTAGGGCAACTCATATCTATCTCCATGCTATTTACTCTTTCCGTTCAGCCTGAGTAGTAGAGTCGTGAGCTCGGTCAAGGCTTTTGTGTTGTTTTCAAATGCTTCGGAGTAGTTATCCAGTACATTGGTCAATCTATCTTCCATAAACTTCCTGTCTTCTCTTAGCTTATTCTCACTATTCTTTCGGTCAATCCGGTAAATAAAGAACACCACTATACCGAAGACCGCGCCCACTCCGCCTATGCTGGCAACGATTTGTAACAGGTCTATCATGGCTTCCTCCAACTCTGATGGTAGTCACTAAGAGACTCGCCGGGCGACATCATAGAGTTATTGACTCCCTGGTTTGGGATATACTCTTTGCCCCAGAACAAATGCCCAGCGATGTACCCTAAAGCAAAGACTAAGAGAAACCAGAAGATTAGCTCCCAGAGCCAATGCCCTAATAAAGCACCAGCAGCGACAAGACCGATAATCCACAGCCCTTCATACTTATGCCAAGTATCTCGCAGGATATACGTCCAGGGCCGGCCGCCTATCAGGCTCCAGAGCTTCTTATAAGGGTCAAAGGTTAGCCATTCCTTCCAGTTCATCTATTCTTCCTATTCTCTACTATCTTATGTAGAAAACCCTGCGGATGATTACTTCATTGCCAGACCTATATTCCATAATAATGCTAGTCCACCCCCTCAGTAACTTAAAGCGGAAGTATTCTATGCCAGGCACTCCATCCATTGGTATAGAGCTTGGTTCTGGGTCTTGATACCAGTGGTCTACCAGTTGAACTTTCCTATCGTTGAATTTAGCTTCCCAGCTATACCCGGTAGACGGGTTTGAGTCTAATCCAATGATAACTTCATCATCCCAATTACTAGCCTTAGTTGCTGGTGCCATAATAAGCAACAAACACATAAGTAGACTAATACTGAGAACAACACTAACTGCCTTTTTCACTTTCTGCCTCCTTTCGTTTCGTTTGCTTTTTAACATCATTGCCCTTTTGTTGTGCTTGACTGATAAGAGCATCTTGAAGGATTTTTAATGCTACCGGCAGTCCTATCTCTGGTGGATTTATATTCCCAGTGTATGTAAGTTCTTTCGTTGTTGGGTTAAAAGCGAAGCTGAAAAGAATAAGTCTCATTACTTCACCTCCAATGCTTCTACCCTCTCAGTAAGTTCCCTTACTGCTTCGACCAAAACACCGATTGTTCTGAGATATTCGTTCTCTTTTCTACCTGTTGGAACTAGCTTTACAGTAGCAGGCTTAATTAAAACCCTGCGTCTCCTCTTTTTACCTTGTTCATTCAGGAACTCCTGTATTTCATAAACTGGCTTGACCTTTTCCTTCTCCATTACCTCACATTTCATCTCGTCAGGCATATCTTCATTCTTAAAATAATGCCTATTACCATACTTCCCATTCTCTATTTTTTGGGGAGCTTTAATCTTCTTGATTACATCTAGGGCAGAATTAGAAGTTGGTATTGGGGAAGCCGGTAGATTGTCAAAGTAGCCATTGAGGAATCTCTTAGCGTCATCGCCTATATCATATAAAGAATCAGTGTCAGGCTCCGAATCAGTTTTGAAAATTATATCGTCATCAGGAGCTAGAATTAAATCGTTAGTTCCTGTGCCACTAGCTCCGAGGGTCAAACTCTCATCCTCAGCAACAACTAAGAAACCAAGAGTATTATCTCCATAGACCCAACCTTTTATATCTGTTAAAGCCCCATCTACAAAGATTAGAGCAAGACCATCTATGAATAAGCCTTCAGCAGCATCTAATATAATACCGCTTTCGTTATACCACTCTCCATCAGCAACTACATAACTTGTAAGTTTTATATGCCCAGCCGATATGTCAGTAGTCCTTAACTTTTTATAGGTGCTGCCATTATCTATATCGTCAAGGTCGTTCTCATAAATATCAAAAGCGGCGAAGCTCAACTTGTTAGCAGTTATTTCGCCAGCTTTTATCTTCGCAGCAGTAATAGCATTGGCAGCTATTTCATTCGCAGTTATGGTAAGGGCAGCTATTTCATTCGCAGTTATGGTGTTAGCAAGTATCTGGTCGGCTGAAATATTCTCCGCATAGAGGTCTTTGACCCACAACCGGGTAAAGTATTCTTCAAGCTCATCGCCGGTAATTCCCAGACCTTCCAGCACTTTCCTGACGGAAAGCCAGTTGCCAAAGCTGAAAGTCATCCGCCACTCACCTTTTTTAGTATTCCAGTGGCGTGTCAAGTGTCCGATATTGCCTATCCTTTCATCCTCTTCCCTTTCATCAGTAATCTTTACATAGTCAAACACCTCGGTGCCAACATTCATAGGAATATCGGCAGCTCCCATCTTTGACCATAGTTGGTGTTTGGACAAGATAGCCTCTGCTATGTCGTCAGCTTGGTCATCGCTCTCAAGTCGCATCTGCTTGTAGTCCCGCTTACGCAGCAGAGCATAGGACTCGTCATCTTGAGCATACCCAGAGTATTGAGGCTCATCGTCTGGCTGGCTTTTCACTACAATGTAATTGGGAATTACCAGCGTCTTTCTATAGGCCTTACTAAAGAACGTGTGTCCACTCTCAAGGCTATATTCAGAGTCATAGGTGCCGCCGCTTACCACTGGCTTAAAGATGTGCCATTTGCCGTCAGCCTCAACTCTCGCCACATTCCCCGTATAGTCCAATAACCTTCTAAATGCAGCCAGCCTTGAGCCACCAACATATATCCTAAAGCTGTCTTTTGGTTTATATGTATCAGCCAAGCCATCATAACCATCTTCCCAGACTACTTCATAAGCTGTGCAGTGAGAATAACAGTCCAGAGTAGCACCAACTATCTGATTTATAAGCGTCTTAACCGTCTTGTTATCATCCTCATCAGGCATATAGCTCTCACTGGCTTTATCTTCAGCCATAAGGTTAGGTATGCCGACGAGCGAAAGTGTGCAATCCAGCTTACCCGGGGATGAGTTAAAAGTCTGCCCTATTACCGTAAGAGGGGCACAGGCGGAATACTCCTCACCAGCAGTGCCTACAGCACCATAGCTAATGACTCCCTTAAAGCCTTTGAGGTCAAGCTCGGTTAATGCTCCATCACTATTGTCCAGCACCAACTCAGCTTTTTGAGTATATGGCTCTTCGGGGTGGTTTATGTCTAGGATACGAGTGCGGTTATAAATTGTAGTAGTGTAACCAAAGAAATCAAAGCCGTAAATGTAGCCTTCTCTGCAACCATCTCCCCAACCCATGTTGTTATATTTAATTCTGGCCTTTGTAACCAGCTTTGTGCCGGCAGCATTAGTCTTAGTAGTCCAAGTTTTCTTAGTAATACTCCCACTAAAGATATTGTGCCAAGCACCTTCGTAATGAAAGTCTATATCAAGGTCGGGGTCTAACTCAGAACCCATAGAACCCGAATAAGAAGAAGCGTAAATACGAGCACTATCGCATAAAATCGCAGAAGTTGGGTGCAATTCCAAGTAAGTTGCTGCCTCATCCCCACAATCTGATGTAGCATGAGTCCCGGTATCACCATCATAGGCATTGGCTTCGTTTATCCACGCACTATCAGGGTCGCTATGTCCAGTTGGTGAAACCCACTCATCACTTGCTGTCATGAGTACTATCTTGCATAGAGCGTCTATAGATTCTGCTTGTTGTGCTGTCTTTAGCGTATCGGTTAGTGTTCTCATTATCTATCCTACTGTAAAAGCGAAAGGCTTTGGTGAAATCACCGCATCAGCACCAGCGCCATCGATGACATCCACACGTCCTCGCCACTGCCCTTTATCCATCGGGTCGGAAGTTGCCCCTTTGTGATACTTATATTCATAGATTCCAGTCTCGGTCTCATACTTGGTCATAGCTGCAGCATCAACCTGCGTAGTTCCATCAGGGTCAATCACTGTAACTTTGATAGCGGTTGGGTCATCAAGCTCTCCAGTAGCAGGGTCATAGATAAAGGCCAGAATCCAGACTGTGGCCTTATCAATAAATTGCGTTATCTTTATCACGTTCTCTAATGCCATCTTTAACCTCCCGAAGTAATTATTCTGGCTTTCCTCTTTAAGCTTGTAATAGCTTTAACGGCTCTCTTTTGAGTCGTGATAATGCCAAGGTCTCGATATTGACTGGTGATAATCTTAACGACCAATAACCGCCCGAAGCTATCTAATGCAAGTCCAGCAGCCAATGCCTCTGCATCTATCTCTACTACAGGCGAGGCGAGACTTAGCCCTAAGCTCAGACTAGCAGCCAGAGCCTCAGTGTCTATCTCTACTACAGGCGAGGCGAGACTTAGCCCTAAGCTCAGACTAGCAGCCAGAGCCTCAGTGTCTATCTCTATAAGCGGAGCATCTAAGGTTAAGCCGAGACTCAATGAGGCAACTAATGCTTCACTATCTATCCCAACTACGGGAACTGAGAAGATTCGGTCTCTAGCTAGGGTGGGATTCAAGGCTTCAGAGTCTATTCCCACAAGAGGAGCCTCCATAGTATGGCTAAGGCTAAAAATAGGGGTTGGAGCTTGGCTATCTATACTAACCAAGGGCGATTGAAGAATTGTCCCAAGGCTTAACGTTGGGACTAAGACTTGTCCATCAATGCCAATCAGGGGAACTGTTATGGTAACACCCCCTGGGGTTATGATAGTGGCAACCAGAGCCTCACTATCTATCGTAGCAAGGGGGACTCCAAATATAGCGTCTCTTAAGAGACTAGGTGTTAGTGCCTCAGCATCTACACCCACCAGTGGAATTGTGAGACCTAAACCGAGACTTAGACTAGGAGCTAAACCTTCAGCGTCTATAGCTATGAGCGGGGGCAAAATAACTAACTCGGTAAGCAAGCTAGGAGTTAAGGCTTGGCTACTTATGGCTATTAACGGGGCACTAAAAATTCTATCAATGCTTAAGGTAGGAACTTTGCCTTCACTATCTACAGAGACCAGTGGTGAGCTAAAGATGCGGTCAAGCCTCATAGTAGGCGTATGCCCTTGGCTATCTACTGCGATTAAGGGAGAAGATAGACTCAGCCCCAGACTCATTGAGGGGACTTTGCCTTCACTGCTTACGGCAGTAAGAGGAGGCTCAACGGTTACATCAACTGTATATTCAAGTAACAGGGCATCGCCAGTTTCTAATAGGAGAACATCAGTGCCAACTTCTAATTCTAACTTTGCCATATCTAGTCTCTATTAGAGTGTTCTACCAACTCTTAAATATCTTGGCTTCTACTACCTGTTCCCCTATGTCGTCAAAGTGGACGATAACATAATCACCAATCGCTATCTTCCCAGCTACATACTGGTCTTTGACAGTTTCAGTGGCAAGGCAATCATAAAAGTAATTATTGCCTTCCCAAGTCCGCTTTATTCTCACTGGTCTAGCTTTAGCCACATCTATAGCATCTATGGTGGATATATGGGTTGAGCGTGGGGGTTCAGGTTCTGGTATGAAACCACCAGCCTTGAGCTTAGTCTCCATATCAGCCCAGATTTGTCCGTGCTGAGTAGCAAACTCCTCTTTAGTCAAGCCACTTGTGCCAGAATAGTAAGCCTTTGAAAGCTCATCGTGGTGAGCTTTATATTTAGTCTTGATTTCTGTTTCTGTTAGCATTTTTACCTCACTTGATATAAGCGACTACATCTAAAGTGCAGGCTGCGGCTGTCTTAGAAGTCCATTGAATTACGCCACTATTGTCAGTAGCAACCAGCACGTAACAGGCTATCATATTAGCTAATTCAATTGAGGATACACCACTGGCAGCACCAGCAATGTAGCTCTCGTCTGTGTCGCCTTTTTTTCTAAAAGCTACAGGGAAGCAACTACTATCACCTATAAATTTTATCATAACTAAAGTAGCTTGTGCCCCTATAGTCCCGTGTAAATCAAGGTCAGTCCAGCTTGTGGGTGAATTGCCGCTAAATACTTCTGTTTCAGCTACGGTTAGGGTAGCACCACCAGCCATCAAATTAGCCACCGTAATCCGCTTAGACTCTGCTGCTGCAGCCTCAGATATATCCCGTATGTAGAGCTCGTCATCAACAGCGGGCGTAGCCGCTAATTCCGTTAATTCACTAAGTTTTTGGTCAGCCATTAAAACCACCTCCTATAAGTGTCAACTGCCTTTCTACCAGCTAGTATCTTTTTTCTCTATCAGTTCAATTGGAGGCATATTTCACCTCTATTTCGTCTTTATCTGCACGGACACAGCAGGAGCTTCGATAATCACGTCTCTCCTCTCCCGCTTCTTATCAGGTTTCTTTGTGTCAGTCATAGATTTTTACTCCTTCCTCAAACATGAATTTTTCAGCTACGTGTAATTCCTTGATGTTTAATTCATCTTTGATGTCACTCTCCATGCGCTTAATTGCCCTAACATAATCAGCGTTAGGCACTTCAAAAAGCATGCAGGGTAAAGGATATCTTAGATGACGGGGATAATCCTTATAAATAGGCATAAACGCAGTGATACCCCCTTTTTCAAGTTTTGAGAATCCAAGAAGAGGGTGCTGAGGAGGCCTCCCTACTTCCTCCGAATGCTTAAGCGCAACGCCAATTATCCCTTCTGAAACACTGATAGTTACATCCCTTTTCTTTGTGTCTGCCATTATTAGGCTCCTATCATGCCGCGACTGTAATCGTCAGGATACCGCTAGCATTCCAAGCGATTTTGAAAGTGCCACTCTCGCTGGACTTATCCTCGCCAAAGTCAATGTAGATAAGCACCACGCTAGTCCCAGCCACCCCAGTATCATCATACAGAACAGCATATCGGGCAGTGATGGTAGAGTCAGTCCATTCCACATCATCAGCGTCAAACTTGGTTACTCTGGTCGCCTCCGTCACGGCCTTAGTAGTAAGTGCTGCTCCACCAGTCGTGTAACCATTGCCATTAGCGACTTCGGTCATAGCAGCATCTACATCAGCCTTGTCATTCATTGTTTCCTGATTTGGTGCTGCCGCTGATGTGAAGAGTGCACACTTTACAGTAGTCCCCCCAGCGTTTAGGTCGTTGATGAGCTTCTTGATTGCGTTCTCTGGCATGTGTGAAAATGCCTTTGCTGTTATCGCCATTGTCTTCCTCCTTTATTATGATTTAGGGTATTCTTTATATGTTGTAGACCGGGCGAGCCGTCTTAGGGCTGATAGATAGAGTGCCATTTTTGCTGTTCCCCAGCCTTGCATATCACTAGCTGCACGAGAGCCCCCGATATTAACTTTATTTACGTGGGACCGGGCTTTACCTATAGCAGCATAAGCGACAGTGCCTAAGACCAATACAGTCTCTATCTGAGGGCTTAGAGTAGATGAGCTTTCCGTAAGCTGGTGTAGCTTGCGGCAATAGAGATAGACATCCTCAGCATCACCCGGTGTCAGCGTAGTATCTATCTCTATAGTGTCAGCATCTATCTCAATGAGGTTTCTGTAGTTTCTGGGGTAAGAGCCCGTCTTGTATTCCAGTTTGTCTTTCCTCTCGTCTATCTTGTCAACCAGGTCCTCAATGGAGCTAATATCAAGCTCCCTAGAGCCATCAGTAGTCGTCAATGTCTCCTTTACCTCATAGGGTCTACACTCAGATATTTCACCGAGAGTGTGGGCAATGTATAGGTCAAGCTCGTCATCTTCCCACTTAAAGGCTGAGCCAGAAATAAACTCGTCACGAAGAAATTGACGCACTATGTTTCTGATTGCCGATAGTGTCTTAGTAGCCATTTACCTATCTCCTATTACTGCCCCTACCCGTGCTTCTCGTTGTCTTACAGCCCCCACGCCCTCTGTTTGCTCTAACGCCACCACCGCTCCCATCTTTTCTGGGAATACCTTTTGTTGCCATAACTCACCTCACTTCTTTTCTCCCTCTTTAATCATCTTCTTGAGCGTAGCTTCCGATGTGTTTCTGGCTATCTTTGCTGCTGCTGCGCTATAACTATACGGCGTTTCACCTCGCTTCATCGCCAGTGCAATTCCAAATAGCTTTAGTTGGTCTTTTGCGTATGGCATAACTCACCTCCTAAATATCCCTTACTAATTCATCCTGGTGAAATGGCTCATTGCTTGCATCGGATAGACGCCAGCCGAAGCTAGAGTTCACCGAGGCAATCTTTCTCTCGGCTTTACCACCGCATTTCGGGCACCGGTGATAAGCCTGTCCCGGTATTGGTAATAGAAGCTCAAAGTTAAAGTTGCACTTAGGGCACTGGTAAGGATATATCGGCATCCTTTCCCTCCAGTAATTCAGTAGGCTCTTTACCACCTACGGTATTAGCCCTAACGCCGAGATATTCAGCTTGAGTCTTGATAGCATCAGTAATACTCATGCCACCTTGTTCTGGTGGGATGATTGCGTAAAACAATGCCTCACCATCGGAAGTAACCTCAACTGATTTCATCTCTTTGACTTTTGAGGCGGTGAGCTTCTTGAGTTCTGTGTATGAGATTTGTGGAATTAACGACATCTTACCTCCTTAAATACCCCTAACATAGATTGTTCTCTCTGCTCCCTGATTGGTTGTGCAGCTTATTTTTAGGTATTGAGCACCACCAATAGGAACGATGGATGCCTTTGACTTGGGAACAGCAATATCTCCAGGTGTCGCCAGGTGTAGTCCATAAAGGGTTACAAATGTCCCACCTGTTTTTTCGGCTACTTGAACAGCAGCCGTTGCATCAGTTGTTAGGTCGGGCATTATAACTAGGGCATTCTCAAATGGCGCACCTAAGTCTATTTCACCACTGAGCTTTGCCCCATTAGCTATTGTGGCTGTCTGCATTGCACTAGAACCCTTAATTGCTCTACCAGATGCGTCTAGCTGGAACATCAATTGATTGCCGTCTTTATCTTTGGCATAAACAAATCTCGGATACTCTTCCATGTTTACCTCCTGAGAAGAAGTAGGGGTTGTTTAGAGGCACAACCCCCTTAAAGCCTTCCCGTCAAGCTAAGTCAACGTATGGAATGACCTTCACATAAAGGTCAAATCGCAGAGCCCCAGCATCTACTCCACCGTTCTGGTCTCCAACAAGCCAGCTATCGGCAGTATCAGCTGCCAGAGCTGCTTTCCAGATAGGCTTGACCGGCGGTGCAGCTTTCGCATGGACTATGCCAAGCTCCTTGATGCCAAGGACATTAAGCGTAGCTGCCACCATACCATCGGCCAGTTCAGCACCATTGTTTGAACCATCCACGTCATCACCTAGTCCGATGTCATAGTCTACAGCCACATTCCCAGACTTAGTGGTCACATTGATTATTGCCTCTAGTATGACCAAGTCCATGTCAAGCGGGTTCTGGACAACGCCCTGAATACCTGCATCAGCAGTATCAGAGCCGACAAAGCCCTTTATCTTTATCCAGAACTCCCTTAAAGCTCCGCCTTCGCCAACTGACGTTTTGAAGTCGGGATATAAATGAGTCGCAGGTGCGGCCATGATTTATCCTCCTTAGTTTATTTAGGGGGATGTTAAGGCACACCCCCCTTGAAAGCCCTTTCACTAGCTCGCTGTAGCACTGTAAAGACCGGCCAGAGCGAGTTTGTTGGTCAGCCGTATGCCAGCGTAGAACTTGATGCGAACCCTCTTGGCATCCTTGGTTTCCAGCTTGTCAAACTTTTCTGTCTGAATCATGCCTTCGCCATTGATACCGCACAGTCCATCTTCAGCAAGTCGCATAGCGAATATCGGTGAAGTGTCATGGGTTGCCGATACCGCCTGGTCAGCATCCCAAGATGCCGGTGCCGACACTAGCAGTGTTGGGTCATCGAAGTTGTCTGGCACGAAGTCGCCAACAAGAACAATCTGCTCGCCATATCGTGTTACTGGGAAGCCAAGCTGGTCTTTGTCGTGCTCAAGGTTGTTTCCCGATGCCCTTGCCAATGAAGTCATCTTTCGCCTCATTAGTTTGGACATCAGTAGGTGGGTGGGCTTCGGTTTCACCAGGTCTATCAGCACATCAACCATATCGAGGGTCAATGTTGCTGAATCACCGGAAACAGCCTGGATTACTTGGGGATTGTTGGCACTTCCTACTGCGGAAAACAGAGCACCATCAAGGTCGGTCTTGGTTTTACCCTCAGCCTCGCAGTTGAGCCTTATCAGCCCCTTGAAGTTCTTTTCGGCTAAATAGGCTGCAACTGAACTTGTGCGACCGACAATCGCCAACTGCTCAAACCAGTGAGCAATAGACTTTGACTTTAACTCGGTCACAACAGCCATGGTGTTTTCACCAGCAGCAGCTAGTTTTCCGAAGTTATCGTCATCAGCATCACCACCCAGGATTGCCAGAGGCGCATCCCTGTACTCCCAAGTTGGAGTACCTTCAACCCAGGTGTCCCCCACTTCATAGGTATCGGCACGAGCTTCAACTGTCTCCATCTTGTACCGGGATACATTGTTGTGTATCTCTTTGAATGGCAGAGACCTCAGGAGCGGAGACTCATAGATAATTGTCTTGGCGATTCCCGCCCTGATTTCGGCTGCATTACCGAGATACTTATACTCGGCTAATGTGTTAGCCATTTCAGTTCCTCCTTATTCTTTCGTTAGCCCCTTGCTTATCATTTCCTTACCACTTGGGGCACTTGGCGCAAAGCTCACCTTTGCATAGTTTTTCTCTCCACCAGTAGTCTCACCAGAGTCAGGCGTAAATGTTTCACCTTCCCCTTCACCTTCTCCCTCTCCTTCACCGCGCTCGGATGGCTTAGCTTTAGCGATTTTCTCAGCGACTTTCTCAAGAGTATCGCGGTCACTGATACCAAGTGACTCCAGTTCCTCAGTTTCCAAACCATGCTTGGCAGCAATATAGGCGAGTGAGACAACGCCTCTGTCTTTATCAACTTCAGCGCGCTCTTCCTTCAATTGCCCCTCACGTCTGGTCATGTCCCTGATGGTTTCCTCAAGTTCTCGCTCCCGCTTAGTCAAAGATTGTTCCCGTTGATAGACACGGAGTTGGTCGGGGTCTCCTCTTGCCTCGGCGAGACGGGACTCATTTACCTCCCTCTCAAGTCCGTCAAGCCTACTATTAGTAGACTCAAGTTTGTCTTTGAGGATGTCCCTTTCACGTTCAAGAGAACTGACCTTTTGGGCACGTCCTCCTGACGCTTTGGCGTCTTCGAGTAATTTTTCATACTCTGACTTGGAGATGGATACCTTGTCTTTTGAAGTAGTCCCACCCTTGCTGCCAGAAGACTGTCCGGGTTTACCCGAAGTTGTGTCCTGTTCAGCTCCTTTGGTTTCGTCCATGGTCATTGTGTTTACCTCCCTTAAATACAAAAAGCCTGTGATGTAAGATTTCACAGGCATACAAAAAGCCGTGTTTATGGCATCGGGTATCTGTTTAACCTTTGGTAGCGGGTGGGGGAATTGAACCCCCTTCTCCAGCTTATGAGACTGGCTGACTTACCATTTGTCCTACCCGCATATTAGAACTATCTTTTCATTGCTCTCCCCCTCTTGACAAAGTCTAAAAAATATTTATTATTAAGGTATGAAACCGAAGAAGCAATGGGAACCATGGGTAGGTAATGCCATATTTGGCTTTTTTATCGCTCTGTTTGTATTATATTTCATTGCCTCTCTACTCGGTATTGTCCCCGAACGTTTTGCCTATCTACCCACCGCGTTCCCGGCTCCCTGACATTCTAAGGCTAATCTGCTCATCTCTCACTTTCCAACTTAGTCCCGAATTTCAAGTGTAGCCACATATCCAAATCGGGATGAGTCTCTTCAAAGAACCTTCTTGGCTTACCCAGCGGTAAATCATACCATGTCTTGTAAAACTCAAAGACTTTGCGAGTTGGCACTTTTTCTAACTCTCGTGGCTGCCATATCTTCAGCTTCAGCATAGTTTTGTAAAACTCAGCGTGCTCAATTAAGAACCAGTCATCCTCGAACCAATATTTGTACTTCCAATCTGCTGGCTTTTTCAGTTTGGGACTTGTATAGTATTCTACATACGTTTCTATCTGGTCTTTAGGAAAGTCCTCTATGCTATAAGCCTTCCTCCGATATCTAGCCTCATGGTATTCAGCGTGTGAGGCAAGGTAATCCGTTCGTTCTTCATCAGTCTCAAGGGCATCATATTCATCATCCTCAACTCGCCATTTAGCATTGATACGCAGGACAGGTTCATTCCAATCGCTGCCATCATCAGTCAGTAGTTCTTGCTCTAATGCCCAATCCCAAACATTCTTATGGTCTACCAACCAAACCTTAACTTCGGAGCTGCCACCAGAAAACTCATCAACCAACTTGCCTCGTTCTACCCACGATTCAATGATAGTGTCGGAGGCTTCGTGTTCAATAGCCTCTATCCGCCTCATATCATCTACCCACTCTGAGTTGTCAGCCCTCAGCTTATCCCTTGCCTCATCCCTAGCGTCATCATCCTCAATGTATAGTGGCGAATCCTTATCCCCATAAGCATCATATAGGTCAAAGAGTTCTCGGTGTTTAATCTTCAACTCAAGGGCTGTTATAGGCGTTTCTATTGGCTCTCGTTCTAAGAACTCACGGAGGTCGTTATCCTGTGCCATAAGAAGTTGTGCTTCCCAGCTATTAGCACTGAACTCCTCAATGATGTCTTGGTACTTAAAGTAATTTTCAACTGACCCTTCAGGCGGTAGGGTAAACTCAGGTATAGCATCATCCGGTATATCTAATTCCTTAATGAGTTTTTTAATCTCATTGTATGCCTCTAGGCTGAGTATCTTTGCTTGCCCCGCTAATGCCAGACGAGCATTATCAGTTGGATTGGCTTTCAACCATTCGTCTCTAGGGTTTACTCTGAGTTCAGGATGTTCCGTAAGGAATGTATCTTTGTCCTCAGCCTCCAAGTATTTAACCAGTAAGCTATACTGCTGTCTCGTAACATTGCCAAGATAGGCTTTCGGATAGAGCTTATCAAATTCCTTTAGTTTGGCTAGGTTAGTTATCTTCTCCCTAGCCTTCCATTGCTGGTAATAGTTGATTATAGTATCGCTGTTATCCTCAGTGTTTATCTTGTAAAGAGCAGTGTTAGGCAGTATATCAGACTTAGACCGAGCTATCTCATATTCCGCCCATGCCTTGCTTTCCTTTGAGGCATTAGGGTCATCAAGCACGTCCTGTGGCAATACGTTATCATACACCTTGCCTATATCTCTGAACCAGTCTGCGGTATCATAAACTGGTATGGGCTTGTCGGTTAGAGGCTTATCTTCAACTCCTTCTTCTGGCTCGCCGAGCTTGAGGTTAAGTTCCTCAACCTGTTCTTCGGCAGTCTTTTCAGGTGGCGTTAATGCCCACTCGCTAAAGAGAAAGTCCTTAATTTGAAGTTCCTCACCGGCTGCAAACTTGTGCCGTATTAGTTTTGAGAGTTGAGCAAAGTAGGGTGTTGGTAGTCCTAAGACTTGCCCAGTTGCTTTACCTAGATACTCTATAACGGCAGCTACATCATCTCCGCAAATATCCTTATAGGGGTCAAGTCCTTGATTAAGTAGCTTCTTAGCCTTCAGGAATATCATCTGTAAGTCTCTGCCAGTTTGAGCCACTGGGCTAATCTGATAATCAAAAGGCTGGTCAGTAAGCCATCCCCACATAGATTGAACCAAAAGCCCACCAATCAGGATAAAATTAAGTGGGCCAAGAATACCCGCCCGGGCTTGCCTCTCTGGCTTCCACTGGAAGGCATCAGCAATATACTGAAACATCATTGGTAATACCACCCAAGCCAAGAGTATAGTGGAGGCTGCCTTTGCCTTACTTCCCCTACCATAGTGAAAATTCCTTGCATTATCAAAAACCATTCTGAAATACTTATTCGGCTGGTTCTGGAACATTGTCAACAATTTAAGGAATGAACCGCCGTTTTGAATGGCGGATAGAGTATCAATACCAAATGACGGCTGAGTTCTACCAGTAGTATCTTCGGCGGCAGCAATAGCATCTTCTTGAGATAAACCCTCTTTTAGCCCCGCTTTATATTTCGCCCACATTCCTTGGGTTACAGCAAAAGTATCACCCAATCTGATTTGAAGCATAAACCAGTCTGTAACCTTCCCCCGCCCCGATATTAGCTGCTTGCCATGCTTCTCCATAGCAGCTCGAATATCACGCTCAAAGCCTGCTTCCATTCTTGCCTTAAACATTTCTGAATTGGCATGTAGGAATTTGAAATGGGCAACTGGGTTAGTCCAGAAGTCAGCTATACCCGTGAAGAACTCCACTGGATTCATCTCTGAGATATAGCCGAATAGTGAGGGTATCTGCTTTAACATAATAACCGGCTTAATAGCCAGAATAGATTTAGTAAAGTTTCTCCTAAGAAAATCGGCAGCTCGGTTAGTGGTTGCTGTCTCTATTCCGCCTCTAGCCATCTGGTTTAAGAAGGTATCTATTAACCTTTGCACTCCCCGGCCATGATATTGCTCTATTGCTTGCCGGACTTCTTTATTTCCAAAGACCCTTCGCATATCCCTCATGGTGATAGCCCATGCTTTGAAGTGCTCCATCTGCTGAATATGATTGGACAGAATCGCTAAAGCACCATTGAACCTCAACGGTCTGATATTCCTTTGTCTGGCTTTCAGGCTACCATTAAGCACCGAAGCATACTGTGAGGCATCCCGCATTGTGAGGATATTCTCAGCTATTTCAGCCTCAAAGTCTCTCCTTATTGGAGAATAGACACGATTATGAGGCATGTCTACATTGAACAACTCCTGATAGATTTCGTTCGTAGCATCATAGTAACCTTCGTAAAATTCAAATATGGCACTGGCTAGTTTCTTTTCCTCCTCCGTAAGATTACTAGCCACTGCATCCTTTACATCCTGCGACCATCCCATGCCCGTAGTAAAAGTATCATTAAGCGTGGGGTCCCGCATCTGCATATACTTGGCAATCATTTGGTCTCGTGTCATCTTAACAGTAACATTAGTAGCACCAGGGTGATTTGCTCTATATTCTGCGGTTAGGTCAAAGACACCGAGATTAACTTCTTCATCCAGAGCATTGAGCCTTTGGTTAATATCGTGAGTGCTCTTTACTGCATAGGTTTCTCGAATCACGTCCTGTATCTTCTTGAAAGCGTTTTTAGTACCAGCGACCTGTCTGTGTGTAGCCCTGTGAACCTGAGCCACAAACTTACTCAACTCACTTTGATACGGCTTTGAGGTTGGGTCTAGTTTGCTGAGTTTATCAGCCAGATTATCTATACCATATTGCCAATTAACAAAGGTATCCCACCAGCCCGTTTTAGCTGCCAGTTCCCCCCTAGGAACAGCTCCGATACCTGTCTTTAACCCTTTCCCACCGGTTAAGATATTACTAATATCAGAGCGAGTAGCTTTTATTTTCTCTGTGGCTTTTTCCTGTTTAGCCTGCCTCTCTGATTTACCTCTTGACTCAAGAATTTTGATATAGCCTAGTGTATTAGCGAGTTCCTCTGCGGACATACCATCAATACCGGCAAAGTTAAGCATTTCGTTATCAGTAAGCATCTCTTCATAGCCGAGTTTGCCTTCTTGATACGCCGTGATATTCTCCGCTATCCTCTCTCTGGCTGCATCCCTGTCGAGTTCAAGGTTATGAGAGACAACATCTAATCGCCTTTGAACTTCAGGAGTAAACTTACCCTTGAGTATATGGTCTTTTATCTTCGCCCTAGCTTTTCTGATTTCCTTTCTGATTTCTATCTTTAGAGTCTTTTGAGCATTGAGTTCTGCAAACTCCGATACTTTGGCTATTTGTCTCTCCAACTGAGCGTCAGTCTTAACTTTGGCTACAGAGGTTACATATTTACCCCTAACATTAGGAGGTAAATTCTCTCTGACATACTTCGCAAGCTGAGACTTGACCTCTTCCCTATCTGCCAGCTTCTTACTCCAGATTTCAGACATCTTTTGTAATTCATTAAGCTGGCGCCTAACCTCTTCCTCTTCAGGGAGGGGTGCAGTAATTTCCGCCTCAGTAGGTTTTGCTTCAGCTTTGGGGGTTGCTGGTTTGACCTCACGTTCTGTGACCTCAACTGAAACTGGTTTATATATTCCTCTCTTTGTATTAACTTGAAAATCCATTCGGGGTCTGCCAGGGAATGAGTCATCTAAATTAAGGTCTCTTAGATTAACTCTAACTTTGACCAAAGTGCCATCTCCATAACTTTCAGCTACTTCTTGACTCGTAGAAAAATACACACCATAAGCATCGGGAGCACCTTCTGCCGTCCTAAATATACCAGTTTTGACAAGTTCTGGTGCCCTCTCCTTTGTAGTAGCATGATACAACGTCATAGTTCCATCAGAATTAACACTCAAACCCTTATCATAGATTTCATCTACAATATAAGGCTTTTCTGGATTGGCAAATTTTAATGCTTCCTCTTTAGTTAATGTTACCTCTGGGGTAACAGGTGCTACTTCAGGAGCTTCCTTCTCTGCCTTGACCTCTTTAATAGCTTCACTTACAACCTTCTCACCCTCTGGGGTTTTGGCTATAACATCCAGTGCTTTCAATTCCGCCTGGTCAGTTCTATATCCTTGTTCCTTAAAATCAGAAACAGCATTGTCAAAGTCCTTTTTAAGTGAAGGGGTCATATCTTCTTTTGACCTGCTGACTATTGAGGAGATTACATCACCACCTAACCCCATACCCATACCCATAACGGCACCGATAGCAAATACTTCTTTAGATATAGGGTCTAGTTGCCACTCCTCGCCTCTAGCGTGTCTCTGTATCATATCCTGATAGACTTCCTCCCCACCTTCAGACAGTCCCACAATTACCATTTTGCCAGCGACTTGAACTGTCCTCGCTAATCCACCCTTAATCAATGCCGTTGGCACCCACTTGGGAGTAGGTGCTAAGGCTATAGCTATCTCCCAAGCATCAGCACCGGCTAGTAGCATATTATTACGAAATACCTCATTGGCTTCTGCTGTAGCTTCCTTCTCCGTCTTGCCCCTTGCTATGGCATCGTCATATTGACCGCCAGCTTCCATTGCACTTTCAAGAGGTCGACTCAAAGCAGCACCAGTGAAACCACCAACAATTGCTGACCATATCGTCCCAAGTCCAGCAGCACTAGCGATGGCAACACCCCCAAAGTAACCGCCTACAGCCAGTGGAGCTAGTGATAAGGCAAACGGGATAGCCCTAACAATCTTAGTTTCATAAAATTCAGGATTGAGCAGGTCAGCGAATTCAAAGTCACCTAAAGTATCGGGATATGTGTATTCTCGATGTAATCTCTCAGCCTCCTTTGATAAACCCTCTCCTATATTGCCAAAGCCAAGCCACCTAGCCGCACCAGCAACAGAGCTATATACGTCTCCTAAACCTGAAGCAAAGGCTTTCACCCATGTTGGAGCCGCCTCCTTCTCTCCGGCAGACATTTTTCTGACAACACCAATCATTGGTAGGAACACTGCTTCTGGCTCAGTCTCTGGCAATTCAGCAGCGATTTCCTTTATTGGCTCCTCAGCCATAGGAGCAAAGAACTCCTCAAGCTGCTCAGGTCTTATCTCAGGAAACATCCTCTCGAGTAATTCCTCAGTATCCTCAGTTCTGCCTATAGTCAGTATATCCTTGTAAAAGGCTTCTGGTTGAGCCTCAGCATAGAGCAATAAATTGTTAATATCACTCTCAGGGAATACTTTACCGTATATCTCCTCAAGCTCTGGAGGCACTTCAGGGATTCTATAACCTCGCTCTATTCCCAGTTGCTCAGGAGTAAGCACGCCCTTCTCCATCGGAGGCATTCTCCCAAGAGATTTAAGATACTCTTCCTGCTCCGCCTGCAACTGCTCGGGAGTATATCTCTTTCCCTCAGGCGAGACGTATAGCCCAGCTTGCGTTATCTCCCAGCCTGTAGGTGTAATGTAGCTGAAAGAAGGCTCTTGACCATCTCTCCCCGGTGATACCTTTAATGACCAACGAGGCTCAAGCTCAACGCCTAAATCCTTAGCCTCTTCAGGAGTAAAGAACTGAGGCACAGTCGGCAAGGTTGGAAGTTTAATAGCTCGCTGTCGTTTAACGGCTTCAGTCAGCTTGGGCATCAATGCCCTCGTTTGCTCTAGGCTGGTGCCATACTTCTTGAGTAAATCAGAGATGCCGTTGCTCATACAGTCTCTTCACCCTCTCCTGGTTTTCCTTTAATCTTGCTTAACAAAGTTTGAAGCGTATTGGGTCTTTGCCCTGCCTTTGGCTGCGCCTGTGCCATCGCTTCTTGGAATCTCTTTATGACATCATCCTTCGTCCATTTAACCTTCGCCAATTGTCTCCTCCATTGTTTCCTCTGGTCTTCGCCTACCACCCCCAGCCACTCCTCCCTGTCCCAGCAATGGCATGAGCGCTTGCAGCTTAGAACCTGTAGGTTCTTCCCCCGCGACTTTTGTCTCTTCTGTGGGTTCTGTCCCTAAAGCCCTCTGCCTAATAATTGAGCATCCCTTTTCAGTCAGCATCATGGACTCTATTTTCCTGGTTTCAGCGTCAAGCCCCTCTAAGTTTTCGGCATCCTCTGCATATCTGACAGCCATCTCAAATAGTGCAAGAGCAGGGTCGGCTCGCTTGGCACCCTCTATCTCAAGCTCCCGCATTATCCCGTCCGGATCGTCAGCCATTAGAATATCGGTCAGTCTCACCCTTAGCGGTAACTCTCCCTTGGCTGCCTCGAACATCGCCAGATTAACAATCTCCTGCTTCTTGCTTTTAGACATCAACTCGTTTGTTATAGTGTAGGTCCCAGGGTCTCCTAGTTGCTTGGCTGAATACTTACGCTTCCGACCGGCAACACCCACTTCAATTTCAGAGCTACTCTTTTTAGCCTTCTCACTGATTTTTATATACTGGTCAATCATCATTCGGGCTAGTTGCTGACGGAATGAAGCCAATGCTTTTAACCTGGGTTTAATCAGCTTATTGCGTATCTCTGACTGCTCGGTAATCCACACCGCTGACACTGTTTGGCTCACAGTACCCAGGTCTATATCATTGACACCGCCCATCTGTAAGTCCCTCTGAACATCAGCATGCCCAGCACGGAAGGCATTGGAAATGTCTCCCCTCGGAAGGAGTTGGTGCCTTTCACCTGTTTTGACCTTCGTTGTTTCCCCAGTCTTAGGTGGCTTATCTGCTGGTTTCCCTGGCTCTTCCGTTTCCTGTTCATACGGAGGGAAGAGAACATCCATACCCAGAGTTTGCTCAATGGACATTTGACGGCTACGCTCATCATATAAACCCCGATTCAAGAAGAATAAATCCTCAGCCTCATGCTCTATCCACCCCTTGTCTCTAAGCATAAACCCAGAAGAGGGAATTGCTATCACGAAGGGGGGTTGTCCGAAGCCGTGCTTTTTCGGCCACCCTGGAGCCATTTCACCTTCAAGATATACCTTATTCTGTTTGCTATCCCAGAAGTCCGTTACCTCTATATCCTCTGTGCCTACATCTATGCCATACTGTGCTTTAACTCGGGTAGCACTGCGGGTGGATTTGTATGCCACCCAGTTTAAGCCGTCATTGCCAAACTCAAACGGAGTCCAGCGCATGTCCACTGGCAGGCAATCAATCTTATAAGAGTCCCCATCAAACTGAGAAATCCAGCGTGCGCCTATCAGACTCCTGATACAAACATGGTTACAGAGCCAGGTAAATAAGTCAGCAATGCCTTTCCGTCCTAGTTGCTCGTCTGCCTGTGCCAGATTATCCTCTATGAAGTTCTCTATATCGTGCTTCTGCTTATCAGAAAGCCCCTTCTCACTCTCGATGACTGTTTGCCATACCGCCCCCATAAGGTCTGAGATGATAGCGTTGGCATATATACCGGGCCAGTTGGTGGTTACATTGACGACATTATCTATCGCTATACCGTCAAAGTTTTTGAGCTTAAAGGGAGTATGATAAGCCAAGTCCCTGGTTTTATCCATGCGATTATATAATGGCTGAAGTTCATCTACTCTTTTTTGGACAATCTCTAATGTATCCATTCGCTACTCCTATAGGTAACTACTCGGTGCCCTGGACTTCTGCACAATCACCGTCTCCGGGGTAAAGTCGCTCAGTATATACCTCTCAGCATCCATCAAATGATAGCGCTCCTTGTCCTCTATCTCCTCAGTCGGATTGTAATTTTCATCCAACTCACGGCTGTAGTTCAGCTTCTCATCCAGGTAAGCATAGAGGTCGTTAAAGACGAAGAGCTTATTGAGTTTATGCAAGGCATAGACCTTATCAATACCTGCTTCAACACTCCTTACCTTCGGTTCCTGAATCGGCCAGCCGTGCGCCCTATATGCTTCCCTTATCTCCTCTTCTTGGTGAGAACCGCCAGCCCTCTTCAGAACATTTGTGCCAGCCGTAATCTTCTTAAACTCCTCTACATGCTCATGGGTTGACCTGCCCGGTCCCGGTAGGTATTCATGGTAAGCATAGAAATAGCCGGTAGCCGGGTCTTGGGCGTAGAACATGGCTGCTGGATTAGCACCACCGAAGTCATGTCCCACAAAACGAGGCCAGTGTTTGTGAGCTTCATCATTGAGAGGAAAGCGGGGTATCTTGCAGGTAGCTACATCAAAGGCATCATAGATTAGCCCAGCCGGTTTATCGTATTGGCCGCGGTAGAACATATTGAACTTCCACCGCGGCATAACAGTCCTAGCCCTCTCAAATTCCTCTCTGGGGAAGGCAGGATTTACAGTAGATTCAAACTGGATGACCTCTATATCCCGAGCACCAGCTCGCCACTTATCGTATATCTCTGTTTTCAGCCACCCCAAGCCATATAGGGTAGTGGTAAATAAAGCTCTGCCCTGGTGGATTGACAGCCTCCTCTGTATGGCTTCCCATGCCTCACGCTTAAACTGGTTTTGACCTGCTTCGTCTAACCAGGCTGCCTTAGCAGTAGCACTCTCTATTGATTCAGGATTAGTGGCTGAGCCGAAGATTACCCTAGTCTGCCCATCATGGAAGATAAACACCTTGTCCGATTCTCTAAATGTACCCACGTGGAGTAGTGTCTCAAAGACATATAGGAACTCAGGCAGCATCTTGAGCTTCAGAAGAGGGAAGGTAGCTGTTATTGCCAGGTAATCGCCCGGTCCCTTACCCTGTATCTCATCATATAGCCAGTGAACGCCATAGCATGTTTTGCCACTTTGCGTACCCGACAGCATAACCACAAACCGAGCCTTGCTGTCATCGGCTCTGACCTGGCCCGGGTGATAATTAAGAGTGAGCTTTCCGTCTTTTAGCTCACGGAAGGGGGGGATTTCAGTCGCCACTACCATAGTCTTTAACCTTCTCTATAACCGAGACCTCTATAGGATGGCCGCCTTCACCACCAACCTCATGCCTCTCTATGTATCCCCTAGATTTACCCTGCGTTTTCAAGTAAAAGATTATACAAGCTGTGTTACCCTTGCTTATCTTGTCAAACAGTTTGCCCTCAGCAAAGTCAACCATTGATTCTTTAGCTTCTTCTACCGCTTCTCGCACAGAGGGGAACTCATTGGCATAGCGGTTTAGAGTTCTATAGGATACGCCAGCCTTGCGAGCTGCCAGTGTCAACAGTCCCTTAGTTTCTCCTAGGGCTCCGATTATCTTTTGTGCTGTCCGCTCTCTTTTTTTAGATATGCCGTTGTTGCCGTTATTCTTTCCATTAGCCATATATACTCACCAACCTTACTCCCGCTTCCTGCCCAATGCCTTCTCTCGTTTTTGCCATTCCGCCACAAAGTCAACAAGCCACGGCGGTTCTAGCCATAGCTTGTCAAAGCCCGACCGGCCACAGTTAATACATCTCGTAGTATCATCAGGGTTTACTCTATGACAATGTTGGCATACTTTCATATAGACTTCCCCCGTATATACAAGCAGCCCACCGGGGTCGGCCTTCAAGCCTCCCGATGGGCTATATAAGAAACAGCCCCCTATTTGTATAGGAGACTGTCTGGCCAGTGTTACTTACACTGGCGTTGCTCTCACAGCTTTCGCCTAATTATAGATTATCACAAGGGTTATAATTTTGTCAAGTTTGAGACTAAACCTCCGTCAAATCCTCTTTTTTCGTGCCTGAACACTTTTTGAGCCTAAGTGGGTTGTTTAGCTTCAGCAAATTTTCAGTTCATATATTTAACTCCATTACTGTCTGCCTACACCTATTGGCTGCTATCTCTTTGAATTTTTACCGCCATAGGTGTCTGTTTTTCTGTGGCACTCAAGACATAATGTTTTTCCATTATCCATATCCCACCTTAATTCTGGGTGAGTTTTCCATGACTTGATATGGTGAGCTTGCAACTTCCCACCTACCACACCGCATTGCTGGCAAGTATAATTGTCTCGCAGAAATACAGCACTTCTCCAATCCCTATCTTTTGCCGAGCCGTGTTTATCTCTATCTGTTATATGATAGGTGCGTGGCTTTATCCCCCTGTTGTTTCTTAATCCAGCTGGCTCTATCCCTTTTGTTACATCATCCTTACATTTACGGCTACAATACTTCTGTTTATAATTACCTTGCGGCGATTTGAATTTCTTACCACAATACTGACAGGTTAGGTATCTACAATCGGGGCATCTCTTAGCTCCGCCTTTACCAGTAACAAACTCTATCCCGCAAACTATACAAGTGTGTTTGATGTATGGTAACTTCTCCAAACGATACCTTTTCCAATATTCTGCTTTTGTTTGCTTATTACTTTCCATAGCTTTATTATAACACAGCTAAACAGTTAAGTCAAATACCATCTGTCGGCAGCGATTAGCGGCGATTTCACAATACCTTTCTTCTATCTCGATACCTATTGACTTTCTGTTGAGCTTCTTGGCACACCAAAGAGTTGTCCCACTACCAACAAACGGGTCAAGGATTATATTACAATCATACATATTAAGAATATATATTACAGTATCCTCTGGTCTAGCAGTCGGATGCCCTGTCCCTCTATTCATGTGCCCTAAATGCCAGTTCCTACCATTACCCTTATATTTTTCATGACTGTTGAAAAAGGCTACATCGAAGGCGTTGGGAATATGTTTTGGTGTCATCTGGCAAAAACCTTTTACTGAGGCAAACATATTCCATCCTTCAAATAATTTAGCTACATAAGGAACTGCTTTTGTACTTTGAAATATCCATACTATATCTGCTTTTGTAAGGCACACATCCTTAATTTGTGAAAGCCAATCTGTATATTCGTCCCAGTGCTTGTTGTCATCTTGAAAGTACCCCAAGTTCCAAGGCGGGTCAGTCAGCACCAAGTCTACTTTCGGTAAAGTGGGCAGTATCTCCCTACAATCCCCGTGATATATAGTTACATAGTTATCGGTATAATAAGGCTTCATTTCACGCCTAGTTTTCCATCACTTTTTAGCCGACTCTTAAATTCCTGATAGGTTTTGCCTTTCCGCTTTTTAGTATCATGCCATCGGCGGGCCGGGCCGCTAGCTACATAGAGTAAAGCCCTCTTATATCTTTTTCTAACAGACCACTCTGGCATATCCAGATATTTCGCTAGGGAAGTATCGCTTTCCCCCCAGCACTCAATAGCCAATAGGATTAGCCCATCTTTTCCGCATCTCTCCAACCGGTCTGTAATTTCTATATAGCAGTCAGCAGCAGTAATAAATGGGGCTTTATGGCTAGTAGTCTTCTTACCTATAGGGATATCTATATAGTCAGAAGCCTCGGCGGGCCAGTCCCCATCCCGCAACGTGGTTAGTTGCTGGATAACCCAGCGGACTTGCTGCCGAGTAAAGTGCAGTTCCCAAGGCGAGTAGAAGTCCTTAGCCATTCGCCTTATACCTCTTCACAGCCCTCTGAATCGTT
>Ga0315547_1000554_pt1 | contig 35894 bp, 57 predicted proteins | sample SalMarSW160240MG_2_FD_202542 | JGI IMG/M metagenome (GOLD analysis project Ga0315547, IMG submission 202542) | Salt marsh sediment microbial communities from the Plum Island Ecosystem LTER, Massachusetts, United States - Salt Marsh Sediment SW1601-240 ...
CATGTCCATCTGTCCTAGTGGCTAGGACAGTTTCCCCATCATCTGTCCTAGTAGGTAGGACAGATTCCCCATCTGTCCTAGTAGGTAGGACAGTTTCCCCATCGTCTGTCCTAGTGGCTAGGACAGTTTCCCCATCTGTCCTAGTAGGTAGGACAGTTTCCCCATCTGTCCTAGTGGCTAGGACAGTTTCCCCATCATCTGTCCTAGTAGGTAGGACAGATTGCTCGTGCAGCATCCCGCGCCACCCGATCGGGATCGTGTACCTGGTCCGCGCTCGGTTTCGCCGGTCGCACTTCACGTACCCACCTGCCTCCAGCACGCGGATCGCCTCGACCACTGTCTGAGAGGCTGTGCCAGTCTCATACATGAGCGTTCTCACAGATGGATCGGCTACGCCGTCAACGTCTGCATGTCGTGCTATCATCGTCAGTACGCCCCATGCGGAGAGCCCCATCCTCGCGGCGTGGCCCTCGTCGATCAGACGGTTGCTGAGCCGGAACCAGCCCCCCGTTCCAGTGTCCTCCGGCACCCACTAGACTCCCTTCGTCCCTCGGTTACTTCGGGCGATATCTCCAGGCCATGTCACAGTGATCAGAGCCGCCGACCGGATTCTGGCCCGTGCAGCGCCAGCCTACCGGCTACGCTTCGGAGTGGCCTGCTCCGCGCCCGCGATACCGCTGGTAATTTTCCTCAGCGCAGGTGGCCCCGGGTGCGTACGCTCCCAATCGATACGTACGGTTGGCCCGACGAATCCATCCTGCGCCTATGGTGTCACACCACCACGCGGCGGCTCTGATCTCGTCTATCGCACTCATGTCCTCGCGCGATGTGGGGCGCTGGGTACAGGCGCAAGGAGGACCGCCAGCCTGAGAGGAGGATCAGGCCCCCAGCGCCCCGAGTCTATGCTGACTCCTTTGGGGCAGTGGCCACACTATGCGGCCCCTGTGGTCCCGCCTCGTAGTGCCGGTTCAGATCGCGGCGGTGGTACTGGTTCAATTCCATCAGCACCATATCGGCACGGTCCACCACTTCCTCAGCGAACGCGAGCACGTCCATGTCTTTGCTGCGCTCCGCCGATGCCAGTCCCTGAGCGATAGCTATAGCGATCCTCTCCCGCCGTTGATGCCGCTCATAGAGGTACTGCGGTGCTATCGGCTTGCCCTGCGCCGGTGGCGACTCCGATGGTCGCGCCGTCGTCGGTGGATCATTATGTCCGTTTTTCTGCCTTGGGTTCTGCTTCATGATTTCGCGACCTCCTCTTGTGTCTCCTGGTCCGCTTGCTTCATGTCGACCATCCTGTTCAGGTCGTCGAGCATCGTCTGTAGCTGCTCGGTCGTTAGCGCCTTCGGCTCGCTCTCCGGGTACATCTCGGCCACGTAGTCCCGCACGTCATCATCGTCCCAACCGAGCGCGGTGCGTGCGGCGTGGATGGCCTCGTTAAGCTCTTCCGTCTGATCTGGTTCCTCGGGCGGCTCTAGTTCGCCCGGTGTATTGACGCTATCCGGTGGTATCTCCGGCAGGGGTTCGATCTGCGCGCCCGGAATGGTCTCGGTTTCCGTTTCGTCCAGCATGCCGAGCCCAGCAAGCGATAGAGTCGCACGTCGCTTGGCCTTAGTCTCGGCCTTCATCATCGCGTTCGCCAGGGCTTCTCCTTGCTGACCTCCAACCATGACCGCACCGATGCTCTCCTCGCTGCGGCCCTGGCGGTCGGTCACACGAGCGACGACGATGTAGATATTGCCCTCTCGCCGGCGATCAACGATCTGCGTACTCGCATGATGCAGTTTGCGGAGCTGATCCGTCGCGTCGCGCTTGGCGTACAGGATCACCTTCCCATCGCGCTGCTTCAGGAACATGAGCGGATGCGTGAGCGGATTCAGCCCAACCGACCGGCATGTGCCTACGTAGTACTCCACCTTCTGCCGATCCGTAAGGCCGGACAAATCACCATCGACGAGCTTCACGAGCGTCGCCGTATCAAGCGACTGGGCTTCTGTCAGCCCCTTCTCATTCTCCGCCATCGTCCGTGACCTCCTCTCCGAGCCCGAGCTTTAGCGCCAGGTAACGGCGCGCCTCGTCGTGCGCCGCCTCAGTCGAGCCGACAATCGCGATCCACTGACCAGCGTATGGCGGCTGTTCGTTCCTGTACACAGTGATCAGCATGAGTCGCGGCCCAAGGTCTGATATAAGACCACGTTCGTATTCTCGTCGCCGAGATTCATCTGGGGATCCGCAGCAGGCATAGTCCTCCAGCTTGTATGCCCTGATCGGCGGCAGCCCTGGTCGGGCCTCTACTTCGGTTTGGCGCGACATCTCTGCGTGCATCTCCCGCATCCGCGGCGTCATCTGCTCTGTCTGTTCGCTCATAGCACCACTCCTCGCTGCTCGTTCGCCCGGCGCTTGCGGGCACGGTCGTACTCGTCGAGCGCGCGATGACTCGCGTCTGCACGTAGACCGTAGGTCCCGCCCATGTCCGGGTCCGGCGACCCGTCGGCCTTGAGCCGCCCGCCGAAGTAGGTGCTGTCCTCAGCGTAGCAGTAGACACCGAAGCACTCCGGCTCCAGACGGGCCAGGATGCGATGCTGCCCCTTTTTCAGCCGTTTCATGGCGCGCTCCCCACCTTCGACAGGCCGACCGTCGGCTCCACGTCAATGGGACACGGCACCTCCGCAGCGTGCTCCTGGCGATCCGGGGCGACGACCATCGTGAGGGCGAAGTGACTCTCGCCGACACGAGCACCGAGGTTGTAGAGTGCCTGCGCGTGCGACTGCTCGTACGTCGCCGGTGCCTCATTCGACGGCTTGCCGAGCCACTGCGCGCGCGCCTGTTCCCATCCGTGCCGGTAGCCACGCGCGACAGTCTCGCGCTGACCGTACGGTAGCGCACGAGTGATGCTGCTGAACCGGCTTCGCAGGCGTGCGAGTGCGGCCCAATCAGTGGTTGCCATGCGTGTATCCTCTCTCAGGCGATGCGCTGGTAGCCCTCGATCATCTGCTCGTTCATCAGGCACTCCGCGGCCTCGTCCTGCTCCGCGTCGCGCCACTCGTCCACGTCGTGCTCGTACCAGGCGATCATGCACTCCGCGTGGCGGTGCAGCCACTCACGCGTCGCCTGTGGACCCGTGACGAGTTGCGCGCTCAGGTAGTTGTACGTCTTCTGCCGGAGCACGAGCGCGAATCCCCGACCGAGCTCGATGATTTCCACGTACGCGTCTACCTCGTCGCTGCGCACCGTCTCCAGCACGTTGCGGGGCCGCTTGTCGAGTCGGGCAAGCTGCTGGGCACTCATCGGTTCGTAATCGGGCAAATCGTGCAGCGAGATACCGGCGTAGGGCGCCTGGCCCTCGCGTGCTCGGCGCGGTGCCCTCTCGATGGATGGCACGGGGGCTCCCCAGTAGTTCATCGGTCGGCCCCCTCTGCCAGCGTCCGAGCCGCCTCGTGGAGACGGGTCCTCTGACGGGCTCGCTCCATCCCCTGCCGACGAACGGATTGGATTTCGTTTGTGGCCGTCCATACGTAGCTATCCAGTGACCCCCATCCAGAACCTCCAGGCAGTTTGTGCCATAGTACTGCCCAGATGCCATCTGATGCGGCACAGTATCGGTGGCCCTTGGTGGTGAATCGGCGGACGTGGATACCGTCCTGGTCGATGGCTGCAACAGTGTACGCGTGGGGCAACGGGCAGATGTGCGCCTCGATCAGTCGGTCAATGCACTCACTGCCGCTGGGGCGAGAGCTCTCGGCGAGCTCGAAGGTGGGGCGAGGTGCCTGTGGATCGCTCACGATAGTCCTCCTTGCTGTCACGAGGACTATCGCGCTTGCCCGGCTGAGGATGGGAGTGTATATTCAGAGCACCACTCCCGCAAGCGATGGTCTGATAGTCCTCCGTTTGCGGTTCGGGCCCGGCGGCTGTAGACGCGTTGCCGGGCCTTTTTCTGTGCTGTCTCCTCTCTACCTCCTATCAGTGTGTTCAAGCTGTCAGAATGACGCTTATCGGCACCCGCTGGCACCTAATCGGCAGCTATCCATCTGTGCCACTGGACGTTGCGCCGTCCGGGCGGGGAGCAAACGGCTCACCGCGTTCCCGCTCCAGGCGGGCTATGAGTTCCCGCAGCGCCTGCTCCACCAGGCCCGAGATCGTCGGGCGACCTGGCAGACCATGTGCTGCATCGCGTGTACGCTCCAAAATCTGATCATCGAGCGTCCAACTGACTCGTTTGCGCATCCTTGACTCCCGTGTGTATCGTAGTATACGCGCCTGTGTGTCTATTGTCAAGACTTGCGCTGCGTTTTTCTGCTACATTTTCTCAGAAAAACAGCGTCAGCCGATATCGACGATACTCGTGACGTGGATGCTGGAACTCGAACGAGACGACCATGGATGCAGAGAACGACTCGCAGCCCATTTCGATGCCGGCTATCTGCCAAGCTGGTACCCAGAGGCTATCGCTCGTCATCAACCATAGATCGCTGGCGACGATCTGGCTGCACCCATGATCCGGTACCTCGATGGTTGCGCCGTATCGAGATTGCACCAAACTGGTCGCGTACACGCCACCGCGGAATACCATTGAATCGGCCAGCGCAGTCTGACCCGGGGGCCCCTTCGCCCCAGCTGGTCCCATTGGCCCCTCGCACCCAACGAGGCAGGCCTTGACAACGAGCAGACCGATAACTGGGATTATGACAGGTCGCCAGCGCATAGCGTCCTCCTCTCGGTGCAGGCACACGCTATGCAGTATACGGCGGTGGAAGCAAGCGGGCAACTGTCAGATCATCACAGAGAGTCCAGGGAAGCCGTCACAGCTTCTCGGGGTGCTCCATCAATGATCCGGTAGTACCGCCAGGCTCCGACGCCCTCTACGGACCTCGGAGAACGCGTGCGGGAAAGCTCCAGCGAGAAGGTCGAGCGGAAGAATGGCTCCGCCTTGAACTCGCCGGGCCACGACACGTGTATCCACTGCGCGGTGCCGTACCGCTCGTAGATGATCTCACGGCATGGGTAGGACCACGCGCCGCCCTCCTGCATCTGCGCGAAGAGCATGAACAGGCCCGTCGTGTCCTCCGCCTTACGCGCGTGCAGATCACAGGCCCCGTGCGCCCAGGGGTTGAGCGCGAGGAGCGTGTGGTCGGAGCCCGTGAAACTCTTGGCTTGCTGGACGCCCTGCGCGTCTCGCCACCCACGGTTCTGCCACTCTCCGACGTTGACCATCAAGGGCTGATCCCACACCCGCCGCAGCATGTCGAGCACCGAGAGGCACGTCATGCGCGCCAGGTAGAGCTCGGCTGCGGGCACGCTGTCACGCGATTCGATCAGGCGGACTGGAAAGAGTTCCCGCACGGTGAAGTACCGCGACAGTGACGCGCTGGGGTGCACTATCATAGTCAGCTATCCTCCCCACGGAGTTTCCCTATTGCGCCCTCGTGGGCACGGAGCGTATCAGCGTGTTCGCGCAGCACCCCGAATAGCTCGCGGTGCGTCTCACGATCCTCCTTGCGCGTCTCCTCGATAGTGCGCTCGATGCGCTCCAGGCGGGCAACGACATCGAAGGGATTCCGGTGCCGGGCGCCCCGTATGAACATGCCGAAGAAGGCCCCACCCAGAACGAGCGCCACCGCGACGACCAGAGCGCCGGCGATGTACCATGGGATGCTGATTCCGACATTCGGGATTCCGCTTGCACCTGCGGATACTGCAGCCAGTGCGCCAAGCGATAGCGCGGATGCAAGCCAGCTACCGTAGATGATCTTCACGACGCCTCCTCGCCCACGCACTTCCAGCCTGCAGGTACGACCGGCAGCACTCGAAGCTCGCGATTCGGGCACAGCGCCGCCGCTGCTGCCACGACGTCAGGCGTGTATGACGGATGTTCCCGCGTGCAGGTAATCACCGGGCGCATGTCATCCAGCCGACCGGTATCGTAGTCCGTGCCAGTGTCGGAGAGGAATACAGCCCCGCAGGCGACAAGCGCATCCGATACCTCGCGTCGGTAGCGGCTCTGTGTCGGCATGTGTTCATGGCCCTCGTACGCGATCCTCATGTTGGACCCCCCGCTGTCAGCACTCGGTACGCGTCTGTCCAGGTCGGCGCCGCGGAGCCAATTCCGAACGCCGCATCGTTGCGATTGCCAGACTCATCCCTGACGGCCAAACCCGAGCCCGGCCGCATCTGGTAGTAGAATACGGGACCAACCTTGAAGCGGCGCACGTCCTCGTAGCCACTGGCATAGTACGCGGCAGCCTCTTCGTCTGTCCATGCGGTGCCGTATGCGAAGACCTGGGTTATCTCCTTCGCCTTCCCAGCGAAACCGAGGTCATTCAATCGTGCATTGAGTACGATTTTGTTGCAGTCCAGCAACGGATCAGGCGGCCCGGTGCCTCCCTGCGTGGTGAACGCGGCGAACGCACTGCCGTTGACTGAGAAGTAGAAGTCGCCAACACCATGGCCGGAGCCCTCGTACTTCGTCAGAACTAGATTCCACCCCGTAGAGGACCAGTTCGATACGGTGACGTACGCGCCATGGTCCCAGCCACCGAGATGGATGCGTAGCTGCAGATTGCTTCTGAGTGAGAGACTCCACCGATCCGACGTGCCGGTACCGATACCTACGAGGGTACCCTCGCCAAGTCCGCTCGTTTCTCGGAACCAGAATCCCAAGGTCCGGGCCTGATCGCCGCTCCAAAACGCACTGCCTGCGGTTGCCGCAGCGTAGTCGTCCGTCTCGTCGCAACTAATCCCGTAGAAGAAAGCCTTAGCCGACGAACCAAGGCGGACCGCACGGGTCAACCCGGTGCCGATACCCATGAACGGCGGCATGTCACTCTCCGTTGATCTCGATGACGTGGAGTTGCCCTGCGCTCGCGGCATAGACCTGGAACGAGCCGACGCCGCTGAATGGGAAATAGACCCACCCGTCTGTAGTCTCGATGGGCATATCGTCCGCATCCGCGGTGCCACTTGCGGCCCACAGGATGTACGCCGTAGACGTTACGGCCTTCAGCATGAGGCCGAAGTGCGTCGAGCTGGTGAGCGTGACCGCTGCACTCGTGCCGGTTGTGACCTTCTGATGCGTTGGGTAGCCGTAGCCGATGTCTACTACCCCCTGCATCTCTGCGCTGGGGCCGATGGGCCGCCCGTCAATGCTCGATGCCATGTTCCACCTCTCACATCGTGTAAAGCCGCCGGATCAGATTGCCACGCAGAATCGGCGGGTACGGTAGTACCCCATCCCGAAGGGGCCTGCGTACTGATCGCGCGGCGAACGCCCCGGCTCTACCGAGCCGTTTCGGGGGGTCAAGCCCCGCGGCGGCGGCTGTTATCCCAACAGTTTCCTCCGGCGCGTCCACAGTGCAGCCCTCCACCGCGCTGCGATATCGCCTATCAGATACGCTGTCGTGCCCCGCACCCGCACGAGAACTGCATCCTCGTTCGTATTGGGGTCCACTATCCCCGGGTCGATCTCCACCGTCACGCGCGAGATGGTGAATGTCTCGCTGTCGATGCCGTGCTTGTCGAACGTGGCGATGAACTGCGCCCCAGCCTGCGTCCAGTCATTCCATCCGAGCTGCCCGCGTACCCAGATGCGGGTCGTGAACTCGACCTCCAGGCGGGGGTGAAAGGTTGTGGACCCGTCGCGGCAGTACCAGTCGATCATGTCCCGTGCCAGGTGGTCGGCCTCATCAACCGTGTACTCCTCGTCAAGCTGCTCGACATGCTCGTACAGACCCGTGGTGCCGTCGTCGGCCGCACGGTTGGATACTTCCGTGCTTTCGATCTCGGACTGCTGTGCAAATCGGAGGCTGGCGCAGTCGACGCGAAGCTCCTCGGCAGTACCCAATATCTGGAAGAGGTCTTCGCCGTCCAGCGTGCTCGTGTTCTGTTGGATCGTCGCGTCGTCGATGGTGTATTCCCACTCGTGCTCGGCCTCGATGATGATATCCCGGGCAGATGGCAGATCGCCCGTGTAGACCTCCACGATGGATCGCGCGACCGTAAGAGGCTTCCAGTTCGCGCCGTCGAGCGCGAAATCGTCGTAGCTCTCTGTCGTCCAGTCGGTCTGCTCGACATACTTGATGGCTAGATAGCCGGTGCCGGGCGCATCCAGCCGTGCCTCGGCCCCGATGAAGATGTCATCCCCGTCCGTCGGATAGCCCACGCCCGTTTCATCGTGCTCTACACCTATGCTGCAGATGACGCTTGTCCCATCGTGCCGATAGAGTGTTACGGTGCCCTCACAGGAATTTGACAGCCACATGGCATAGACGGCGGAGACGGTCTCCGGGAATGTTACGAAGCTCGTCCCGTTGAGTGTTACTGTCATATCCTCGACGTTGCCACCGCCCATGACATAGACGACGGTGCAGTTCATCGTGTCGTTGGCGTTGGTGGATTTCACCTTGATCGCATCAGGATTCGGGCCGCCGTTCTTGGGCTGATTGGTGAAGCCGCCGCCGCTTAGGATGCCATTGGCGATGATCGTGAACCGATCAGTGGTACTCTGGCTCACCCGCCGGCTAGCGATCAGATTGTTGCCGCCAGTCCTCGACCAGACGGTGATCGCGGGTTTCGTGAGCACGAGGAGATACGGAAGCTCGAAAGTCTGGACAATGCCATTACCCTGAAACCGTGTTGTCCCGCGCGTCGTCGAGACAGCGTAGACCGCGTTGTAGTACCGATCTGCGTGTCGCCGCACTACCAGGTCCGACCAGTCGCGTGGCACCCCCTCGGGGTACGGGCAGTAGGTTGACGGACCGCCCGCCTTGGGGTCGATTTCGAACTGGCAGTTGTCGAAGTATGCAGCCCCTATCCCCCCAAGGTATATCTCGACGCGAGTGTTCGTGGCGATGAATGTGATGGAGAGCCGCTCCCAGGTGCCTGGCGTGCTCACCTCGTCCGTATGTACGCCCGAGCCCTTTCCTACCTGCAGGCGGATATCCGTGCTGGCCTCGGCATAGCAGTACACGGACGCGGTGTAGTAGTGGCCCACGACCATCGGCGACGCATGTCCGCGCCATATCCCCTCGTCGCTACTGTCGCCGACGTGGTGATGCGCGTAGGTGCCCCAGAACGCGTTGCCCTCGAATATCTCTGGCTCATCGGCCGTCTCGACGATCTCTTGCGTGTTCGGCGTGCCCCATGTTTCCCAGCCGGTGTAGTCGCCGCTCTCGAAGCCGCCGTTGAGATAGTTGCGGTGGCAGCCGGTGATCTGAGCACCCGACACCAGGTCGATACTCTTGTCAGCCTGGACGATCCACTGCGCACCGGTGACCTCCGCGAGCACGTCCAGCACATATGACGCGGGCTTGTAGAGGGCGTCCAGTGCGTCGATGGTCGTGTTATGCACCGCGGTCGTAATGGTCCCCTCTGATAGGCCATCGTCGGCGAGATCGTGGGTTCCATCCATGAACGTGCTCGGTGCGAGAAAGAGGCCGTCGAGGATGGCGCCGACCGTTGTATCCTTCCAATGCCGTCGTACGATCCGTCTGTCGAGCACGGCGGCATACGACACGCAGGACACACGATATTCCACTACCTCGTTCGGCTCGCCGCTGCCGAAGTTCGTTGTCTGTGTCAGTTCACGCTCTTCAATCTCGCTGATCAGGCCGCGCCAGACGGGGGTGCCGGAGGGCTTGTCGAACCTGACCGCCTGGCCGATGACGAGTAGTGGCCGCACGGTGTCCGCATCGCCTATGAGGGTGAAGTCAAGCGCCCCGCGGCCATTCGCCTCGAATTCCAGCCGCACAGGTGAGCTACCGCTGGAGCGACAATCCAGGTAGCCCGTCACGTCGTTGACTGCATCCTCTACGTCAGTGTAGAGCTTGAGGCTCACGCCGCGCCCCTCCGTGCCAGTTCTCGCGGAAGTCTGTCGGCGACTACGGTAGTGAGCTCATGGCCGTCGAGGTATAGGTGCACATGGGTCGGAGGCAGCGAGAGTCTATTCAGTGGTATCACCGCTTCCGGTCCACGCTCGCCCACGGTAGCAAGTGTAGGCCGCGTGACGATACCACCGTGCTGAAAGTGAAATAGGCCACCAAGGGCGCTCAGGCCGGCGGTGAATCCTGTGAATCCCGACACGAGCCCCGCGGCACCCAGTCCGATGCGGGCGACGCGCGCCCACTTCCCGCCTGCGCCACCGGGGAGGATGTTCAGCATCGCATTCAGGCCATAGACGACCTGCGAGATGCTGCTGCTGAACAGCCCCATCTTGGTGTTTACGTCCTGCGTTGTGTCGGCTACGTTCGCCATCGGGATCGTAGCCTTCATCCAAGCTTTGCTGAATTCACGCGTCGTGGCATCAATCTCGACCGGTGCCCGTAACCCGGTTGTTGCCCCCGGCATTCCGATGATGCTGCGCAGATCATACTCAGGGTACGGGTGGTAGGGCATGAGGCCACGATCCCTGCCTCTCTGTGGCAGAGGCGGCGGACCAGGTGGAGGCTGCGCCTGCGCGCGTATCTGTCGGAGTGCTACATCGACAGCCTTAGCCCGTAGAGCTGCGTAGTGTTCTGTAAGCTCTCGCTCCCGCTCAAGTAGTCGCTCGTACTGCGGATCGCGCTGTAGCGTCTGTTCTGTAGCGGCGCGAATGGCCTCTGGAGCCATGCCCAGCATACGGTACTGAGTCGATGCTCCAACAGCTATACGCTTGGCCGCGATTTCACCCCCGATCAGTCGCAGATCGCGCGCCACCTCTGCCAGGTCCAGATCGGCCAGGGATTGCTTCGTGCGGTTCAGCGCCTCGTTCGTCTGTCTGATTCGATCTCGCCAGCTGACAAAGCCCGCTGCAAGCGCAGCGATCCCGGCGATGGCCAGCGTAGCGCCTACTAGAAGCGGATGCGCCGCCAATACTCCGAGCGTCGCAGTAACGCCGGCAATCGCCAGAGCGGCCGGACCCATAGCTGCCACAATACCGGCAGCAACGAGAATCAGTTGTTTCGTACCTCGAGAAGCCTCCCCAAGTTTCTGCGCCAGCGTGGTGACAACACCAATGACATGCATTGCCGCACCGCGCAAACCCGCCTCGCCGAAGCTAATTGCCACGCCCTCGATGACGCTCTTGAGCCTGATAAGTGCGCCCATGAGCCCGCGCATCTGAGTCTCGGCAACGCTCTGTGCAATACCGCCCGAGTCTCGTAGCTTCTCCGTGAATATCGACAGCGCATCTGCGCCCTGTGCAACGAGGGCCTGCATTGCCGGACCCGCGCGCAAACCGAACACTTCGATCATCTGCGCTGCGGTAATACCGGACTGCTCTAGTTGACCGATGATGTCTACAAGTGAGCGAAGGTTCCCCTCGGTATCGAATGCATTGATACCGAATTGCCTCATCAGCGTAGCGCCCTCCTCCGTAGGATTCGCCAGCTTTGAGAGTGCCCCGCGCAGACTTGTCCCAGCCATGCTGGCCTGTATGCCGGCATTGCCCATCAGGCCGATTGCTGCTGCGGTTTCCTCAAATGCGACACCCATGCCCGATGCGAGGGGACCGGCGTACTTCATAGCTTCACCGAGCTGCTGTAGATTGGTATTGCTGCTGGTGAAAGCCTTAACGAGGACATCATTCACACTGGACAGATCCTCGATGTTTAGCCGATAGCCGGTCAGAATATTGCTCGTAATGTCGGCGGCGGATGCGAGATCGAGTTGAGCAGCCGCAGCAAGTTGGAGAGTGCTGGGCATAGCGCCGATGATGCGCTCTGCGTCGAAGCCAGCCATTGCGAGATAACCCATCGCGTCGGCCGCTTGACTAGCACTGTACTGTGTCGTTCGACCGAGTTCCCTTGCTGTATCCGATAGTGATCCGAATTGATCTGCTGTTGCGCCAGTAAGCGCCTGGACGCGGTTCATGGCTTGCTCGAACTTGCCTGCGGCCATGAGGATACCGCCAGCGGCAGCAACCAGCGGCAGTGTGACACGAGTCGTAAGCGTACGCCCGATAGCTCCGAGCTGCTTACTCATAGTGTCCATGCGCTGAGTGACCTGCTGCATCTTCCGCTCGAAGTCGCGGACATCGGCCCCGATGCGCACGAACATCTCGGCTATCTGTGCCACGTCACGTATCCCTGTTGGGCGGTGGGCCGATACCGAGCGCCTGACCGACCATTGCGGCGTGTGCCGCCCAGTCCTCTGCTGTCATCGTCTTCTTCGGCTCTGGTTCCTTCGACCACTCGATCAGTACATCTTCTAGCTTCGGCCTCCGCCCTTGGCCCGACCAGTTCGCCATGAGAACCACATAGCGCAGGTAGGCCATCTCCAGCGGCAGCATGACACGCGCCGGCGGTTCGATCTGATCCAGCAGCACTATCTCGATCAGGTCGCGCGCTGGATAGCGTCGAAGCACCTCTTGTATGCGCAACCCCGTCTGCGATGCTATTCTGACGGCTGCTCGGCGGATGGGGTTGCGTCGGAGTTTTTTGCTGTTCCCTCCTGTGACAGCTGATCCAGCCCGGAAAGCTGTTGAATCCGCAGCGCAAGCCTGTGGAGAACAGCGTTACTATGCTGGCCTAGCCGCACGGCATCGTCGTCGCGGAACAGTCGTTTGCCAGTCTTCGGATCGACGAGTGACCGGACGACGAGGCGGGCCTTGAAGTTGGTCAGATCGCCCTCTGTCGGCACGAGCGAATCCGCATCCGTACCCGTCAGTGCGCGCAGGCGGTACAGCTTGTTGCCCCACTCGGGTACGAGTACGTCTTCGTAGCCTACGTCCTTGGCCTCCATGATGTCCCGGATTCCGCCGTACTCCTGCGTCGTTTCGGTGCTCTCTGCCATCGCAGATACCTTCCCGGCCCATCGGCCTCATGTGATGATCAGTCTGCGAGCTCCATCGGTTGCCCGCGGAGGTGTTGCATGATGCGCCCGTACAGCGTCCCTTCCAGTATCTCTTCGGGCCAGATGATGTAGCCATCTTTGCTTCGCCACGAGTGCCCTGCTTCCAGTGTCCGAACCACGAACATGATCGGAGTGGTCGGAGCGTTCACCTGTTCCTCTGGTGTCCGGAAGTCGTCTACGACTATCGGATTGTCGAGATCGACATCCTTGCTGAGTGGCCCCAACCGAGACCGCACGTTCTCTTCCGCCTTCCGCAGCGCCTCCTCACGGGTGGCGCACTTCGACGCGTGTCTCAGTCCACAGAGTAGTGCCTGCATCGTATCTCCTTAGCCCCACGTGGGCGCGCCGGTGAACTTCAGGGTGAAGTCAGCGGTGACCTTCTCGCCGATGCTTGCGCTGACATTGAAGGTCGTGAGGATAGCATCACCGTAGACGGTCGTGCTAGCAGCGTCCGGCCACTGCACGGTATACTCCTGCACGGCACTCGCGTCGCCGCTGTCGTGGTTGAACCGGTACAGTAGACCGCCACTGGCGTTCTTGTGTGTAGCATTCGCCGGGAGGAAGTTGATCGTACCGCTGATCTCACCCGGCTCCTTCAACCCCACCGCGTATGTCCGCCAGCCATCGGTGCAGTCAGCAGCAGTTGTCTCCTTTGCCTCCTGCGATGAGCCGACGCGCACATCGATGATAGCGGCTACATCGGTGCCGCCGCTGCCACTTGTCGTTCCCGCGATGAGCTTCAGATCGTCGTTGCCCTTGACTATCTCGCCCATTGGTCTCGTTCCTTCTTAGAGTCCATCGACCCAGACGCGGTATCGGCATACGCCGCGTAGTGTTTCCCCGTCGGGCTCCGGGATTTTCTGATTCATTTCCAGCAGACAGGCCCACCTGGTGCCCGCTGCTCCGTCTGGTTTGATGTTCCGCCCGTCGAGTAGCTGACGGATTTGACTGATCCCGCTGTTCACGTCTGTGTAGCGGTAGTAACCCTCCTTTCCGGCCACCCCGCGGCCCTGAGTTACGAGCTGGATCGTGACCGTGACCTGACTGCCGTACTCGTCCGCGCAGTTGTCGGCCACCTCGGTCCCGTCACCGATCAGGATGTATGGTGCCGCCGTGTTCTTCCCCAGATTCGCCTTGACCGGGACGGCAGTGCTGTTCAGGGTGACATTGCCCTCCAGGGCTTCCTTGATCGCCTCCTGCACATCGGCGAGCACGGACACCGGCCCAGGCATCAGCGACCGCCCTTCTTGACCGCCATGTTCATCGCCTGCCGCACTCGGCCCTCATAGTGCGGGCGGTAGAATTCCCACGCCGGGAACAGATGCGGTTGAGGTGAGCGCGGCGGATCGAGCGTGCCGAACTCGACGAATGGTGCGTACTGCACATCCGTACCGACCTCCGCTGCCATGCCACCCTTGTAGTACGTCGCGCGGTAGCTCGACCGCAGTCGGCCCGTATCGACGGGACACCCCTCCTTCGTCATCTGCTCCACGTCCGTAGCTGTCTGACTCACGGCATCAACCACGCCGTGCCGCATCGCATCACTCACCCTGCTGATGGCGCGCTTTACCTCTCCGCCGCCCTCCAGATGCACTGATATCCTTGCCATCAGTCGTTCCCGTGCATCCGAGCTTCGATTCGGGTGTATTCCTTGTGCCGTCCCCAATCCACCCGAATGCTGCGTATCTCCAGGTACTCGCCGTTGAAGACCACGTACATGTCTGTCGTCAGATCGTCGCGACGACGAATGGTGATCAGATGCGTCGTATCGCTCTGCAGCAGTTGACCGCTGCGGTACGTGCTACCCGATACCGCCTCCACCTTTGCCCACACCGTAGGGTCGGTAGCGATATCATCCCAATTCGGCGTCACGCTGCCGTAGTCGTCTTGCGTTTCGCTCGCCACGTAGCGGAAGGTGACGCGCTGCCGCAGATCACCAGCATTCATATCCGGATCACCCTGTACGGGCTCAGTAGCCGACGAGCGTCGTATGTCACGCGTGCCGTGCTGGTGCCAACTACCTCGTCGGATCGCTGCTCGTACATCGTGCCGATCATCCGTAGTAATGCTTCCGTGATCGCATCGGGCACGTCGCCTGCAGATGTGCCATAGCCCGCCGTGTAGGTGATCTTGAGCGAGTTCCGGGATCGCAGACTACTGGGCCACGCACGACCGATATTCAGATACACGCGCCCATAGGGCGCTCGTGGCCCGTCGGGTGCATCTACCTGGTAGTAGTCTGCGCTGAAGGTCGTTGCGTCATTATCCGTGTCGTACGAGACGATGCTCAGATCGGACGCGTCCGAGTACAGCAGTGGCGGATGCGGCAGCTTGATGTAGTCCTCCGCACCCGGGTACGACGCACCCAGCGGCCAGTCCGCACGCACCTTCGCCAGATTCGCGTACCGGCCTGACCCGAGATCGTCGGCGTCGATCCATAGCTCCCACGTCTGACTGACCAGCGCACGACCGGTGTACGCCTCGACCTGCTGCCGCGCAGCCTCGATCCACCGGTCGAACGGCGTGTCCTCGTCACTGCTATCCACGCGACAGTAGACCTTCGCCTGTGCTACCGTGACAGGCTCAGTGTCCGGTGCTGTCTTGAGTGACGCTCGGCCTATCAGTCCGGCCATGCTTGTATTCCCTCGGACCAGGTGCGATGTAGACTGCGTGGCCCCTGCTGACCAGATACCGGGCAGCCAACGGGGACAGATATACGATCTGCCCCCGTCGGTAGACGCGCCAGTCGGTCAACATCCGTATGCCGACGGAGCTGGTCACTAGGTCACGGTACCCGTTGTCGGCGCGCTGGGCGGATTCAGGCCTGCATGGCTCAGGATCGCCGTGACGCTCCAATAGCCTGCACTGATCGTCAGCGTCTCGTCGAGCTTGACCGCGACGTACCGTTCACCGCCGATGTAGCCCACCGCCTGCGTCGTGGTAGTGCTCTCGTCTGCCACCGCCACGAATGCGCCGAGGATGTCGCCGGAATCGACTGCACTGTAGCTTGATGAGGACGCCGGTGTATCCGACGCCTCATAGAGCACGGGGGTGATGTAGTTGTCTGCATCCCCGCCTGTGAGCGCGCTGTTCTCGACGATGAACTCCGCGCTCTCGAAGCCGTTCAGATCGACGTAGCTAGACCACGTATCCGCAGTCACCTCCGCGATGGTCATCAGCTTCACGACTTCGATGCTGTTGTGTAGGTCTCGTGTTGCCACGTGTGTAGTCCTTTCACTTCGGTCTTACGACGAAGTAGTTCACGTCGTGCTCGGGGTCTGTCCACGGCAGAGACAGGTGTACCTCGCCTGCTGCGCAGTCACATCCAACGCCACAGGCGGTATCTGCGGCTGCGGCGAAGCACACATCCGTTGCGACCACCCCTGCGACTGTGACCGTATCCTTCCCGTCGTCACCGTCTCCAGCATCGGCCAGGATGCCTGCGTGCGCATAGCGCATCAGGCTATCGAGGCTGACTGGGCCGGTGACATACTGGACGCTCGCATCCAGCGTGTCCACGGTAACTGTCCCGGTCACATCGAGATTCTCAGTTGCGGTCAGTGTGCCGTCCACGTTCATGTCACCGGTGACTGTCGTCGTCGTCGCATTGAGCGTATCAACGGTCATTGTGCCAGTTACGTCCGCGTCGCCGCTCGCCGTCAGAGTGCCCGTCATACCCAGCGTGGAGCTGCATGTGACGCTGGCGCCGAACGTAGCAGCAGAGTCGAACTTGATGTCATCGAGTACGACAGCTACGCCCACTGAGTCGATTTCGCGGCTGGTGCCAAGGACGGCTGCTTTGCTTGCCGTAGCCGTGCCCGGCGTCACCGCATCCAGGACGCCAGTCTCCGACGCGGAGAGAATGTTGGCGCCGTGTGTGAAGTTGGTTGCCACATCGAGGTCACCGGTGACAACTGAGTCCGCTCCGATCTTGTTGACCGTGGCGATGTCCAGGTTCGCATCCGGCACGAGCACTTTGCTGGCGGCCGCAGTACCCGGCGTCACGCCATCGAGCACCCCTGTTTCTTCCGCTGAGAGTGTACTCGCACCGTGGATTATGTTCGTGGCAACATCGGCTACGCTCACATCGGCGGTATCCGTAGTGAACTTCCCATCGACATCGAGGGCGCCTGTCACGTCGACATTGCCATCGAACGTTGCGGTACCGTCGACATCCAGATTGCCAGTCACATAGCTTGTGGCAGCGTCCAGGGTATCGACAGTCACGGTGCCCGTCACGTCGAGGTTGCCACTCGCAGTGATCGTACTCGTCACGGTCAGCGTGCCGGTGATCGTGCCATTGCCCGATACCGAGAGTGTAGTCAGCTTCAGCGTATCATCGGCCGCGATGGTCACCACGTCGCTCACACCCTCAATCTTCGCGACGACGAACGTGTCGCTGCCGACCAGCGTCAGCTTGTTGCTCACGCCCTCCAGCCGGGCCACCACGAGCGTGTCATTGCCCGCGATGGTCAGTTTATCGGACGTGCCCTCGACGACGACGACTTTGACCGTGTCCGTTGAGGTGAGCTTGTCGCTGAACGTCGTGTTCCCCGCGTAGGTCACGGTCACACCCGACTGCACGTCCAGAGTGGCGCCCGACAGCATCTCGAACTCGCCACCGGATTGCACCTCCACCTCGCCACCATCGGCCACGACCTGCTTGTCACCGCGGTCCGTCTTGTAGATCGCCGTGATGTACGTCTGAGCATGAGCACCCACTACCAGGGCGAGAATTGCGAGGAGTGGAATGAACCGCTTCATGTCGCATCCCTCCTCTGGTTAGCTCTCTGCGATCTTGATGGTGTAGATCGCGTCGTCGTCGGCCACGTCGCCACCACTCATGGCGTAGCCGTAGAAGCGCGTGGTTGCGCTGCCCGCCTGGGTCACGTCATCACGCTGGATAGCCATCTGCACCGTGTCGGCGATGACATAGCCGCGCTTGAAATCGCCGTACGCGATTGGAAACGCGTCAGCACCGATGTCCGGCATGTTCGGTGAGATGTAGATGGGCTTGCCGCGTATGGACAGCGGCATGGCGCTGTTCAGGTTATCGGCGATGACAGTGCGGCCCTGACCATCGCGCAGATCGTAGATGACGCCCAGTGTGGTCCGGTTCATCACCCACACGCAGTTCTGCCAGTAGGGCTGCTTGATGTCCGTCATCACCTTGATGATCGCGCTGTCACTCGCGAGCGTGTCTGCCTTCCCACCAGCCCGGTAGTTGGCCTGGACATTCGAGTCTGCCAGGAAGCCACGCGGCTCGCCAGCATCGTCACCGTTGATGTACGACTCGCCGAAGAGCGTCGCGAAGGCGTCGCCGAACTGCTGCGATGCGAGCGCCGGAAAGTCCACGAAGCTCTGTGCCAGCAACTTCCATGACGCATCCCAGTATGACATCGCCTCGTGGCACGGGATGCGGACCTGGCCGTACGCCTCGGTGCTATCCTCGGTGGCCGTACCGGCCTCCTTACCGAGGTACGCAGCCGTGGCGTTGCCAGTCCGCTTCGGGTATACGAGCTCGTTGCCGTCCACGGGCACGACGGTGGCAAGCTGGCGCATGACATCGAACTCGCGGGCTGCGGCGATGATCTTCTCCCGCAGGTCGGGGTGGACAAGGAACCCGGCCGCCGTATCGGTATCGACGGTCATGTCCTTCTGTGCGCTCGGCGTGCGGACCATCACCCGGCGGTACTGGGCATTCGCCTTCTGCTCCCAGCCCTTCATCACCTCCGGTGGATCGGCGTAGACCGCATTCGCCTTGCGGCTGAACCAGTCCCAGAATCGATCCTGATACTCCTGAGACGCCTTTGCCTGCTCGTCCTTCTCGGCCGGGCGATTGGCCTCGATCTCGATCTCATCGAGTCGCGCCTTCACCGCGTCCAGGCTGCGCTGATACTGCTCCAGATCGATGGTGCCGAGCAGGTCTTCCTTCACCTTCTCGCGCAGTTCCTTCTCGTACGCTACACCCTCCAGCTTCTTCTCGGCCTCGGTCATCCGCTGGCCGAACTGCTCGAACTGGGCAAGTGCCGTACGGAACTCTTCCACGACCTTTGTCGGCGTGGTGTCTGTCTCAGCCATGAGTCACGCTCCTACTCGTGCATTGAAGTCACGCACTATCTCCCATATCGAGTGGAGCGTCTCCGGCTCGATGCCATCGTGTAGCGGCTCGATCAGGGGTTGCAACACGTCCAGATCGAGTGCCTTGGTGATATCGCCATGATCCTTCAGCCACGCCTTTGCGGCCGCCAGATCGAACTCATCCTTGTCGAAGATCAACGACTGCACCTTCATGGTGCCGTCGCCGCCTTTTAGCTTGCCCATGACCGCCTTGACGCCAGTCGTGATCGACACGGTGCGGAAGCTCCCCTTGATGAACTTCGACGGGTCGCGCACCCTGTAGCGCCACGACTCATCTGTCTCGTCCCACCCCGGCTTATGCTCGGTCGGCTCAGCCACGTCGAGTAGCATTCGCAGATCACACATAGCTGAGTCGAGTGCAGTCTTCACATCGGTGATGCGCGCTCGGTCATTGGCTGGGAATGACACCAGGGACCACTCCAGCAGGCGTATCTCCTTCAGCCGACGGATGTCGGATCGCTTCGGGTCGGGCTCAGCCTTGATAGTGTCGTATCCGATGGATAGCCCAGTGACGGCACCCTGTCTGGCGAACTCCCATGCATCATGCCCGATGTTCGTATGGAGGTTCAGCTCTCCGGCCACCTTGAGCCCGCGCTTGTTCTCCTCCGCCTCGCGCGTGAGGCCAGCGACATCGAAGTGCTGCCACAGCACGGGTATGTGGGGCCGTTCCTGGAGTGTCTTCGTGAACGCACCCTCGTCGATGATGTCGCCGTACGAGTCCACGTTCCCGAATACGGCCGCGTAGCCACGGACGACGCCTTCTTGGTCATCATCAGTCTTGAAGTCGCACTGCGCTAGCGTCTTGTATTCCATGCTATCCTCTTGCCGCTCACGCGGCCTTCCGGAATGTCACTGCGCAACGGCAGTTGATGATCTCAGCCGCCGATGCGCCGTGTGACGTATCCCCAGGATGCTCTAGTTGACAGCCGCCGACGAGGAACAGGCCATCCATAGGTATGGGATCGGCCGCACCGGCTGCCACATGTGTCTCCCGTGTGCGTGCGCCGGGCGTCGCCAGCCAGTCCTTCTCCAGCGGCAACCCGGTCGAGCGCGCACCTACCATTGCCCCGCGATTGCTCGCACCCACTACCTCCGTGCGCGCAATGCGCATCGAGCGGACGCGGCTTATGCCCTCGTACGTGTCGCGCACCCTCCGCGCCAGCGCCGGTATACCTTCGCCCTCTTGTACGCCCTCTGCCAGGACCCGCCGTACCTGCTGTAGTGTCGTACTCTGAATGCCGACGATCCGCTGGCCAGCCACGGTGTGGAGATAGGTATCCATCTGGTCTGCCCACTCGTCCACGACCTCGCTCTCCGCCTTCATCAGCCGGCCGTACTCGAGCTCGGCGAATGTTCGGCCCACGGCCTGGTATATGCGCGCGTAGAGTATCCACCACTCATCCTGTTGATCTGTCAGCGCCGCAAGCGCCCGCTCCATGCCCTGTGCTGGCGTACCGCCAGCCTGAAGCTCTGCTGCAAGGGCCGTCGCCTCGGCTCGGAAGCGGGTCTGCACCTGACGGTACGTGCTGAGGTACAGGCCTGCCCGGTATCTCTCGTACGCCTTCCACTCGCGCTCTCGCTGATCATAGACCTGCATCCTTGCCCTCACCCACGTCTGCTGGATGCTCTATCTCCATGGCCGACAATGGCATCATCGTCGCCGATATCCAGAGGTCGTCGCCGCCCTCGACTCTCTCCAGGCCCAGCTCCTCGCGCGCCTCATTCGGCGTCTTGATCCCGGCCTGCACCGCTCTCACATTGCGCTCGATGACCTGCGCACGCTCCTCCTGCAGCACGTCCACTTCGTCCCGTGCATAGTCGACTACGATGTCCTCGCCATACTTCGGCTGTATCCAGTGCGTGAGCTCGTCGGTCACCCAGTCGAGCATCGGGAAGATGTTGAGCTCGTAGAGCAGTCGAATCGCCGTCTGGAGGTTGCTGTACGTCGCATTCTCGTGGTCCCCTAGCAGCACCGTCGGCACGAACCATGTCACGCCGATCTGCCGCATTGTGAGCTTGATGCCCTCGATCCACTCAGCATCGTGCGGCGACAGGCCGATCGGTTTCGCCGTGAACCCGTCAGCTATGATGTCCCTACCCGCGTTCATGTACCCGCCGTACTTCTCCTCGATGCGTTTGGAGACTTCCTCGAACTGCTCGTCGGTCATCTGCTCGTCGCCTTGCCACTCCCATATGAGGCCCGGACGCCCGGCTCGCCGTTGGACATTGAAGTTCCACGCCGATGCCGCGTTACTCTGCTGGATGGCCGACCATGCAGACGCAGTAGGTGCCAGCCCGTCGTAGTCGCGCATCGGATCGGCGAACCACAGGTGCAGCATCTCGTCGGGCGGGACCGTCTCCGCCTTGCTTTCCGGCTGGTCCGGCGGCCGAACTTTGTAGTACTCGATCCCCGCCTTGGGCTTCGGCATCGGCGTCACCCAGTGGGGCTGGACGTTGAATAGTTCCATCCGCTCAGTCGTCCACGGTCGCTGTGCACGGGTCATCGCCCCACGGCAGTACGCGTCGCCTGACAGTAGCAGATGTTGATACGTCCGTTGCCAGAACATCGTCGCGCCGTATGCCTCATTCGGCCGGTGTAGCACGCGCATCAGGCCATGCGTGGGCTCCAGGTCGATGCGATTGTCTCCGCGTTGTCGGTACGCCACGAGCGGCACACGTGACGCGTTCTGCGCGATCAGCCGGATAGCGGCACCAACGTACGGATTGCCGCGCAGGCCCTGCTTGACGTAGTTGGCGTAGTCTCTGTTCGGATAGCCCTCGGACTGGGGTGTCGCGAATATGCCACCCCAGCGTTCGCGCGCCTTGCGCCGGAACCATCCTCCTACTCGCGTTGTCATGCGACGCCTAGATGGTATCCCCGGCGCTTCGTCGATAGCGCCAGGTCGGTCACAGTATGCACTAGTGCATCGACTCTATCGGGGCTAACGTCTGACTCACCCGGCACCCATGTACACATCTGATCCTCCAGGTCCCCGAACGTCCCTACATGATGCACACGGCCCTGCTCGTACAGTGTCACCACCGGCTCGGCACGCAGGCGCTTACCACGTGTCGCTCGCACCTCTCGCACAGGCAGCGTCGGCTCGATGGTGTGGAGATTCGCCTTGACCAGCTCCCAGCCCATGTTCACCTCGGCAGCCACATAGCTGGCGCTGTACCGTTCATACCCCTCTACTACGCGGTAGGCCCACTCGGATGGTGACACACGGCAGGACAGGTCGTCAATGATATACGAGTGGTTGTCCAGGCCCAGTCCGCCGACGATGATCCCCGTCTCGGCGCTGCCCGGCTTGTGCGTGCCGGCCGGGTCCACGCCCACTACGATGCGCTTGTACTCACGTGCGTCACCGTGGTTCACCCGATTCTTCTCGATCCACGCCCGCTGCCAGAGCGCATCCTCGATGTCCTCCAGGATGTGCGCGAGCAACTCCTGGCGACCGAGCTGCGAACCCTCGTAGCGCGCCACGATGTCGTCGAAGAACGCCGGCGCCAGATTCGCACGGTTATCGTACGTCGTCGAGCGCGTCGTGACCGTCGTCGCTTGTGCGATCAGATCCTTCAGCCACGGCAGCGACTTCGGCGTCGTCGTCACGATGCACCGCGGGTCGTCACCCAGGCGCAGGCCGAACATGAGCATGTCCCACGCTTGCTGCACGTAGCGCCACGCGCATGGCTCGTCAGCCCATATCCACTCGCACTGGGGGCCGCGTAGGCGCTCTGGCTCGTCCGCGCTGAAGAGCAATGCGTGAGCGCCGTTCGGCCACGTCAGCCGCCGTTTCGATGGCTCGTACAGAGGGCGATTCCACGGCGGCGACACCGCGAGGATGCCCGATTCGCCCTCGACCATCACATCACGCACATCGGCAGCGGTCGGGCCGATCAGGTGCACATATCGCCGCCCGCACTCCTCGACCTGACGGCGCAGCTCCTCCGCGCCAGCACGTGTCTTGCCGGAGCCGCGACCGCCAAGCTGCAACCAGACGCGCCAGTCGCCATCAGGTGGCCGCTGGTAGTCGTGCCGCCAGAACCACCAGTCGTACAGGAGGCTGGTACACTCGCCATTACTCAGGCTGTTGAGTACTGCCTTCCGGTCCGATTCTGGTAGCGATGCCAGCAATTCGGCTCTCGATGCGCTCTCTAGCATCGTCGATCTCGATTGACCCGCCATGTTCGATCTTGGTCGCCGCATTCAACCCGAGCAGAGTACAGAGTTCTTTCTGTGTCGCCAGCGCGGTCTTGTAATCCTGCACGCGCATGTTATTACGGAAAAGCAGCTCGTATCGACGTAGCGCCTTACCCAGTTCGTGCTCATGGTGCACGGCGGCGGCGTCGGTGATCTGACGGCGCGCGAAGCGGATATCCTTCTCGACTGAGGAATCCGACAGATCGTAGTCTTTCGCAACCTTCTCGATGATCTCATGTGGCCGCGCGCCGTTGATCAGCATGTCCACCACTGCATTGATACGCACGGCACGTGCTGCCGATGTAGAGCCCACCTTCTTAGGCACGGGCGGCCTCCGTCAGCATGTCCTCCATCCACGTGCGGTGGAAGTTGAACACGTTGCGATCATTGACGAGAACGGTCTGCTCAAGGCGGGGATTAGCCGTGAAGTTGGCACTGCCCTCGATGACGAAGTAGTCGGGTGGCGCGTCTAGTAGCATCACTTTGGCATGATTCTTGAATGCGAGATACCGCTGCCCGCGATCCAGCAGACCGGCGACAAGCGTATTGCGCACGGCTGGCTTGATTGCCCCAAGACGCATTCCGGTGAGCATTGTGACCGCGCGGATACGACCCGTATCGTAGAGCTCGAATAGCTCCAGGACATTCCCGCGATTCAGCGTCCACGTCGAACCATAGAAAGCTTCGGCCGGGCGCGCGAGAAGACTGAGGATGACGGGTGTGAATTGCCAGTAGTCGAAGTGGCCGTTGGATACGATGTGCCAGGCCTCACCGGGCTGAGGTAGCTCGGTCAGAATCTTCTCTAGCTCCTCTTTCTGGGTTGCACGAATTGTGCGCGCGCGGGCGTCGCGGCGGAGAATGCGCGCATCCTCGATGATGTGCGGTGTCTCCAGGGCCGGGGCACCGGTCATCCACGATAGGTCGTCAACGCGACCGGTATCGGTCATTGTAGGTCAGCCCCCGATAAGTCGCTCCGCTTAGAACCCGCGCCGGCTATCATCCGGCTCCACGGGTTGATCTGTCGCTTCCTTGACCTTCGCCAGCACCGTGTTCGCCGCTCCAAGCGCCTGCTCGGTCTTCTGGGTCACCTTGGTGATCGCCTGCCGTCCGGTGATCGCGGTCGCACCCTGGACGATCAGCACCGGACCGAGATCGCTGCCGGTGAGCCACAGGATGATCCCGCCGATGATCGAAGCGATCCCGGTGATGTAGGTCTTCTTGCCTGCGAGCGTCATGTCACCTCCGTACATGCACGCCGGGGCCGCCCGTGGTATGAGCAGCCCCGGCTATGAGTCATCGGGTGGGAGTTGAGAGAGGACGTGGCGCGCCCGCCTGCGATGTCAGCCAACATCGCAGTTCCTGCTCGCTGCCGTTGAAGACGAAGGGGGAACCACGGCAGAACCCGCATTGCCAGACCACTCCCGCAAGCTGGGTTAGCGCGCCACGCTGTACGCGCCGGTAGTCAGAGTATAGCGTGCGGAATCTGCCGTGTCAAGTGCGGGATGTGCAGGGAGAACTCAGGGGGAAGTGTCAGAGGCGGAAGACCGCTGGCGCATGAACTGCTCGGCAGCGCCCTCGGGAAGCCAGATGTCATAGACGCAGACTTGCAGCCAGGGATGGTGCAAGCGGGGACCGATTGAAACAACAAATATAGCAGCTTCATCGCAGCCCGTGTGCATGACGGCCATGTCGCGTAGCCAACCGCGAAACCAGACCATATCCCATGCTTTCGTTACGTCTGTTTCCTTTCCCGGCAACACGATGTCAGCGTAGCCCTCGTCAACCCAGTACCAGGTTTCGAGCCCCAGACCGACATCGGTCCAGGACGCCTGCTTGATGTGCTCAGACTCGGCCTTTGGCGGATGGTTGGCCCAGTGTTCCGTCATCTGCTCGCCTGTCATCTCAGGTCCCTTTCGCCTCGCCTACGTTCGGATATGGCATCTCGATAAGTTCGGCAAGCAGTCGACCGATAGAGGCGTGAATCGAGGATTGAGGTTCCCCACTATAGATTGTGACCTTACGACCATCCGCTGTGATTCGCATGTCACCTAGCCCTGCACCGAGACGCACAAGGAGCTCGCCCTCCGCTGAAATGCCTTCCGCAAATTGCACGGTGGTAGTGACCGCACCGGTAGGCTCATGGATCACCCAGATTCCATCCGTTTCGGTGTAATCGCGCTCTTTGGTGGGCCTGTCTACCGTAATCCTCTCGACTACATGAGTCATGCTGCCCTCCCGGCCAGTTTGACCTGCTGCGTTGCCCGGTGTTTCCGTAGCTCTCGGTTCCGCGCCTGGGCATCGCTATCGCCACGAATCGACACGACGCGCTCGACGGTGATGCGCTCGAACCGCCGGTCGATCACCTCGATCTCAGCCGTCCATCGGTGCTCCGGGTTGCGCTTGCACTTCCACCGGCGGCGGCTGTTGGCGCGCAGGGCGTCGGTCATCAGCCCCTCGCCGCTGCATACAGGGCAGTTCATGGGATCGTCCTCTTTGTTATGCGTTTCCGGATGCGGTCTGCTCGGGCCTGGAACCATCGCATGATGCCAATTGCCTCCCACATCGAGAGGCCGTTGGCGCGCTGACTCCGAGTAAGGATGCTTCCGACCTCTTGGTCAAGCTCCTCAAGCTCGGCAGGGGCGCTCTGCGCTAGTCGCTGTGCGATCCACGCTTCCGCCTCTGCGATGCTATGCCAGGTCATAAATCTTCTCTCGTTACGATGACGGTACCAGCTAGTATACCCATTCCCACATGTGCAGCCATCGCCACAGGAAGGGCCAGATCGCATCGACGACGTACAGGATCGCGATGCCGACCACATATGCTGCCACAATCGCTGCGACTGCGACCCGCGGTGATCGATCAGCTACCACGTAGGCAACCGCCAGTATCCCCAGCATGATTACGACAGCTATAAAGCCGTACGGTGGTGGTAGCATGGCCACGGTCCTCGTTGATGTTGTGCCTGCGCTCAACCCGGCCCTCCGTAGAGGGCTGGGCAGAGAGCAGATCAGACTGAGATCGGCACCTGCTCCAGGTAGCGCCGAACCAAGTCGTCAAACGAGCTATGGATCGTCCCCGCCTGCCATACATCGTGCACGAGCTCGGCTGCACGGTAGGATGTGCCGGGCACCTCGTCGTACAGATCGAGCACCTGGCCATGATCAACCAGGACGGGAATACCATAGGAGCTCTCGGCGCGGTCGATCCGCAGGTGCAGGTTCCCACGTCCGAGTTCGGGCAGGTGGATCGCAATCATGATCGGCCGCTGCGCCTCTCTCTCGCGTGCGGCTTGCCGATCTTTGATGATCTCGCGCTCGCGGCGCTCACGCGCGTCCTCTCGCTCGGCAGCGCGTTCCCCCTCGATGCGCGCGGTCATATGCGCGATCTCCTCGGCGAGCTCGGCCTGCCATGCGGTCCTGGCGGCATCCCGGATGATGTCGGCGGCGTCCTGATCGCGGTGGTCGATGATATCGTGTGCGCTCTGCTCAGCGGCCAGAGTATCATACGCCGCCTGCGCCGCCTTGCGCATCGCTGCCCACCCGCGCGCGACCTCGTCCAGCTGGAGCCCACAGGCTGAGAGCTTCTGTGGTGGTGTCTCCGACGTGAACATCTGCAGCGCCACTCGCCCGGCTGCGAGCCGCTTGCTCCGGATCGACTCGGCCCAGGCAACCTGACGCTCGGTGCCCTCCAGCCTCGGCAATCCGGCCTTCAGCGCATCGGCAGCCGCCTGGGCGTTCTCCATGTCGCGTCGCGCCCGCTCCGCCTCGCGCTCCTGCTCCTGCTGCGCCGCGTAGCACTCGGCGCATACGTGGTTCGCCGCCAGCCACTCGGCGCGCCGGTCGGCGTCGCGGCCGCTCAGGCGATGCATCTCCTCGTGGCCGCAGGCCATTGTGATCGTCGTGCGAGCCATTTTCGCGCACCTCCTCGCTAGTCCCTACGCCGCCGGGCTGTCTGCCCGGCCTTGCCACCGGGCTGGGGTTACTGCTCCTCCGCGCATCCCGGCCAGCCCAGCGCCTTGTTGATTGTGGCAAACGCAGCGCGGGCTCCGTGTCCCGGTGAATGCACGCCGTGCGTCGTCTGCTCAATCCACGCATCGACCGTCTTGAGGGCGGCTACAAGCTCATCTCCATCGACAGGGCCGCGCGGTGCCACGAACTGTGGTCTCGGGTGATCGCTGTACTCAGCCATTAGGGCCTTCCTCCTTGCGCCCGGCCTTGCCACCGGGCTGGGGTTTGCGGCGGGCCGGTACCGCGGCCCGCTGGCTCACCTCAGATGGTCTCCATGCGATCTGGCTCCGGGAGTTGACCGTCAACGCCCATGATGGTCAACAGCGTCAACTTGATCCGCCCCACCTTTGTCATCTGTTCGCCCTGTGGCGATACAAGCACATGGTACCCCAGCTTGCGGAGTTGCCGCGCTCTTCGTCCAGCGTCCCTACTCGCCGTCCCGTACCACTCCTGCCGGTACGGGTACGCCGGGGCGACTCCATAGCATGTAATGGGCTTGGTCATGGCCTTCCCTCCCCTGTTGGGGTTGCTCGTCTCGATGCACGGACCATACTTCGTGCCTGGTGCCGGGATCGTACCTGTTGCCATGCCCTCCTCCTTGCTATTCCCTACGCCGCCGGCCGCTGTGACCGGCCCCGTCGTCTCGGGTGGGGCGTCCGGAGACGCCCCGCGCACGCTCAGGATCACTCCGGCACCCATATCGTGGTGCCGGGCGATGCCTCTTCCCAATGCCCTCTGGTACGACGCGGCCGCTTCTGTACGAGTGGTTCCGGTTCTTCTGCGGCCCGTCGTGCTGCCGGTGCATTGGCCCTAATCTGTCGGCAGAGAACGTTGATAGCTTCCCTGAACGCCGCATCCGCTGCAGCCTGCTTGCGATTCATCGTCCACTTCCGATCAGTTCAGTCGATGTGCCGACCGATGGGTGACTCCTCGTATGCCCTCTGGCGACGCTCCTCGTCTGCATCTCTGCGCGCCTGCCGCTCCGCGTCCTCGGCTGCAGCCAGCTCAGGATAGCGCAGCCGCCAGGCCTTGAGTGCATCCCGCGCCGCATCGCGCGCCGGGAAGTAGCTGCCGGGGTGGTCACGGAGCCGCTCCGCTGCGTCGATCATGCGGCTGATCTCGCCACGCGCTGCGGTGGGTGACAGCTGCACGAGTGCTGCGGGATACTCAGGGACGCGCTCGTGTTCGGCCGCCGCGTCCTGGGCCGCCTGCTTCGCGATGCAGTCGTTGCAGGGCCGGTTGGTGGTGTCCAGCTCCCAGTCTTGTCCCTGCCGCGTATGTCCGCAGGTGTAGGTTATCACTTTCATCTCGCCCTCCTTGCTAGCTCCGTCTGCTACCATCCTCTACATAGAGTATACCATATTCCTGGCGGATGTCAAGAGGTAGATGGCGATTTCTGCGATTTTTCTGTGATTATTTTTCGGCGGGCGCCGGCAGTGTGGTCGCACGATGGTCCACCCTCCACCATCGGATGTGAGGTGGCGAATCCGGCGTCCGATCGGGCCTCCAAATGACGACTGCGCTGGGAAATGGAGCACCTGTTTGCCACTGGCTGAAGCGCAGTCGCCGAGGAATGAATCGTATCTCGCTAGCATTGAGCACCCAGGTGCACCACCAGTCCGTCTCAGTACGCGCGGGAATGAGGCCGACTATCAGTGCACCCCTGGCGGCCTCTTGGCTGGCCTTGCGCACCCAGAGATAGATGCGTCGGCCGTACGGGGGATTCATCCAGCAGCGCCGCGGGGCCCACTGCTGCGCGAGTGCATCGTCCTCGCGCGTCCAGAAGTGCGGCAACTTGGCATTATTATCCGACGCGCACACGTCGATTTCAAGCGCGAACTCGGCCTGTACCGCGTGGAAGAGGGCTGCGGGCGTCTCCCATTCCTCTGTAGTACTCGTGCGTAGGGCATCATGCATCATATGGCTTTCTCGGCGACCGGCAATCCGCACCATGTCGGCACGCGGTCCATCTCCTCCGGCCAGATACTGGCCTGCCGATTCGACAGCGGCGGGTGACTGTCCGGGCACGCACAGCGGCCCATCTGTAGCCAGGGGCAGTCCCGACAGCGTGTGATACGCATATTGAGCAGCCTATCCATCGGCAGTAGGCCAGAGCAACGGCTGCACGACGCTCACGCGTTCCGGCTTCTCGCGCACCCGCAGATCAGCGGGGAACTGCTCGATGCGACGCTCTACGCGCCCGTCGCGGTCGATCTGCTTGACGAACACTGGCACGCCAGACGCCTGGCAGTCGGCGACGATAGCCCGGATATGGGCCAGATCGCAGGGCCGGCCGGAGCGACCGCCCTCTGCGCTCTCGGACCCGACGATCACCCAGTCGACGTCCGGCTGTGAACCAGACTCGTCCAGCAGGATGTGCGGGTAGCGGTTGATAGGTCCCAGCAGCGGCTCCAGGCTCACGTATCGAACAGCAGCCGATTCGGGCAGCGCGAGTAGCTGCTTCAGCCGCCGCTCAAGCCAGTACTGGTTCTCCGCTGATACGCCCCACCAGATGTTCTCGGGCAGGATCGAGCTGCGGTATCGGCTGGTGACGTAGCCTCGCATACGCGCGGCGCGCTTGGTAAGGAGCTGGAAGGTGTGCTGCGGGTTGTGCTCCAGGAGAGTAAACACCCGGTTCAGCATGGCATCCGAAATCGCCGGCAGGAAGAGGTCGCCCATCTCCTGGACGAATATCTCCGCAGGTTCCTTCCGCCGAGCGATCTCGACAAGCTCACGCTCGTTCAGGATCGGCTCCACGTGCTCCAGGTGCTCACGCTCGAATGGCACGCCGAGGGCGCGTGGGAATCGGCCGGAGAGCGACAGGCGCTCCGAATAGCAGTGATCGCAGCCCGGCGAGCACTTGACGCAGAACCAGTCCCCGACGCGGCCCGTGCGGCGGTCGCGCCACTGGATGACGTTGCTCGTCATCTCCGTCCACTCGATAGGGGTATTGTTCATCTCTGGAATCTCCTCCAGAGCCATCGCCATGATCGCCGCAGCAAGTGACGATGTCGCGGCCGCATATAGCTTTCCGCGAACTCCTCGTACGGTGGCGGTTTGATGGCGGCCTTCCGCCTTGGGGGAAGCCCATCGCTTGCGCGAGCGAAAGCTATGAGATCGCGCATCCGTCGTAGAACCTCTTCGGCAGTATTCATCGAGCGCGAGCCTCCTCGGCTAGGGGTTGTTCGACATCATCCGGCGCATACATCTCCGGCTCGTCGGCGCCCTCGTCGTCGCTCTGCGTATTCTGGGCCGGTGGTGCCTCTTTGCTTGCTGATTCATCCGTCGGGGCCGAACGGACACGGCTGATAGTGACGTCGCCGCCGAATAGTGCGAGCTGGTTGTTCGGCTCGATGTACCCGCTGGTCGTGAGTTGGTCGGCGACCTCCTGGCGACCGTCCTTGCTGACTGTACTCCGCAGCGCGAACTTCCACTCCGCGCCGTGGTCGCGCGTGAGCGCATCCGCCAGATGCTCGACGGCGCGCTGAGTTGCTGGGCTGTACCGGTCCAGTGTCTCGCTACTCATGGATGTACCTCCTGTGACTGGGTCTGATCGCGTGTTGCGTCCTCGCTCGTGTCACTCACGGGCTTGGCAGACTTCTCCGGCCCGATGATGATCGTTCGTCGCCGCCTGATGGGCATGAGCAGTAGCCACTCCCACCAGTGTAACGGTGCCGCTGCCAGGCGCACGGGGCGGACACGTCTTCCGCCTGTCGCGGCACGGCGGGCGGGCGCTGGCGTGTACGTCGGAAGCTCGATGCCCTGCGTCTGTAGCTCGCGCTGCACGGCCTGGATAGTGTGCATCGCCGGGCGTATCAGCGGCCCATTCGCACGTGCGGCCGCCCGGATGTTGCTGAGCCAGCTCGCGCCCAGGCCAGCGGCGCGACAGAACTGTGCGTCAGTGGCCTTGGCTTTCTTCTCGTACGCCGCCACCGCGCGCTCCAGGTCGTCGATGTTGATCACTCCGTGCGCTACCATCGGTTTTGCCTCCATCTGCGGCGCCGTGCGAGCCTATCGCTGATCCACAGTGGCACGATCCACCCGAGAGCGGTGACGGCCACGATAGGTGCGATGGGTTGTCCGCACAGCGCGAGTATGAGTGCCACTCCCGCGTGGATGATCCACGCCAGATACACGATGCGGTTCAGCATCATTCCCTCCCTTCGCCGACCAGTGCGCCAACCAACCGAGGCCGATGGCGAGTGCCAGCAGGATCACGCTCTGAATGACATAGAGCAGAATCATCGTCCCGTGCCTCTTGGGCGGAACCTAGGAACATCCGAATAGACCCGGTACGCGCTCGATACCTCTGGACATACTAGCCATAGCCCTTTCACGTCCAGATGCCTGAATTCCTGAAGTTCAACGGGTTCCCCCGGTTGCAGAGCTACGAGACCGCCGATGATAACTATTAGACTATCCGTCTCGACGATTGTGTAATCGTGGCTACCCCATCCTGCTTCGCTGACCATCTTGGCGCTACGTACCTGGCCGAGTGACATGCTATCGCCAATCGGGGTCAGGCCGCAGCCCGCAAGAAGAAGACAGCCCATCAATAGCACGAAATACCATCTCATGTTGCTCTCCTCTCAGAATGGCAGATCGGCTTGCTCTGCGTCCATCTGCCGCTTCGGGTACGCGCGGTACAGCCGATGGTGCCCGACCCACTCGTACGGCACCGACCAGCGGTCCAGGCCCCACTTGTTCTTCATGTTCAGCAGTTCGACGCGCAGCACCGGATCGCCCCAGTCCATCAGTGCCACACCGTTCTCGGGATTGCGCTCCACCAGCGACTTCGGCTTCTCCACGCCCGCGTGAGGGTTGCAGATCGCAAACACCGCCGCCGCGTATCGCTCGAGCGAACCGGTGAGTCCGAAGTCAGCCATCTCGGGCCGTAGCGGTTCTCCCGTCTCAAGGACCCGCTCGCCGTAGCGTCGGTTCAGGTGGTGGAAGAGCAGCACGGCCATGTCGTGGACGATAGCGATATCCACGAGCCCGTCGATGACGCGCCCGAGGTCCTCCTGATACGACCGGCGGTCGTACTCGATCTTCGACAGATAATCCAGGATTAGCAGGTTCACCCCATGTTCCACCCGTAGCATCTTCGCGTGCGACCGAATCTTCCCGAGCGTCGCGGGCCGGTCATACACCATGTCGTCTACCGCGATGGGTAGCTCCTTGAGCCAGCGGACTACCTCCTCCATCGTCGCGATGTGCTGGTCGTCCGGCCGGTCCCGCGGGGACATGAACACACGGGGTGATACCCGCGCCACCTGCGCCATCGCTACGCCCGAGAGTGCCCGGCGTCCACCCTCCAGGTTGATATAGCCAACCCGTGTACCCTTGCGGGCCATCGCTGCCGTGTAGGCCATCTGCACACCCATCGACGTCTTGCCCTGACCAGGTCTTGAGCCGATGACGTACAGTTCCTGCGTGTAGAGCCCGCCGCCAAGAGCCCGGTCGAGAAGCGTAGGGCCGCCGTCCTGGTGCGGCCACGGGAAGCCTGTCGGGATGGTGCGGTGCGTGCTCTCGCCCCGCTGGAACGCCGCGAAGTCAGCGGCTACGATATCACCGAGCGAGTCAACGAGAGTGCCGCGCCCGTTGGTCGAGCGAATCTTCGTCAGTGCGAGTTCGGCCGCCTCCAGCATCTCGTCGGCCTCGCCGCTTGGATCGTAGCAGTCGGCCGCCAGACGACCCGCGATGGCGATCGCCTGCCGGCGATGCTGCTTCTCCAGCAGTAGGCGAGCATGATGGATCGCAGGCCCAGAGGTTCCCACGCTCGCGGCAATATCTATGAGATAGCCAGCGTCAGCAGCGATGTCTTGATGACCCTGGCGCTCAAGCTCGTCGCCCAGTGAACTCAGATCGACAGGTGCCCCGCGATCGTACAGCCGGCGGATCGCATGGTAGATGTGCCGGTGGCGCTCGCGGTAGAACGCCTCCGGCCCGATCAGCGCAGTCACCTGGCTGATGGCCTTCGCGCTCAGCATCATCGCGCCGAGCACCTGCTGTTCGATCTCCGCGCTGTGCGGCAGGACACGATCAGGGGTTGGCATGTTGGCCTCCCTCGAGTCGCAGTCGGGGCCGAAGATCTCGATGTCGGCGAGTAGGGCCGGCTGCATCTGCCGCATGTCCTGCAAGACCTTTCTCCGATGATCTGCAACGCTTGCACTCGCGCCGATAAAGCCAGCCATCGTACATAATCTGCTTCGGGCCCCAATCGTGTAGCCCCAGCCAGCATAGGAGCTTACCGAGCATGGTCAGCTTCCTTGCATGGTCGGCTTCCTTTCCCCGCTCAGCTTCCGTCAGTGCCGTCTCCAACATCCGCACAGCTTCGCGGAGCGGCGTCATCTTGTGGTCCAAGCTCTCGTTGATATCGACAGTACAGCATAGGTCATCATGTATCCCGTCGATCACACCCTGTATCATGCCCATTGCCTCGCGCATCGTGTGCTCGTACGCGTTGATGCGCTGCGTCAGTGCCGCGAAATGCACGATCTGGTGTAGGCGCATGAATCAGTCCTCCAGCAGGCCCGATCTGATATAGCGCAAGTGGGCCCTGACGACATCCGGGCTGTCCAAATCCCAGAGGTCGATCATCCCGTGGAGCGATCTGACGGCCCGACCTATCTGCGCCTCTCGAATCTCCAGCCGTGCCGCCGCAGCCTGCTTGTCGGCCCGCTGCTGCGTGGGTGCGAATGCATTGACGCAGGCGACGATGTGCTGGAGAAGCTGAGGCGTTCGCTGGAGCTTCAGGAGCTTCATTACCGTCGCACCGTCGGCATCGAGGATGCTGACCTGACTCCGCTCGACCTTCACACTCCACGGTGTCGGCAGCGGCCCGGATTCTGGCTCTGGCTCCGGGTCTGACGTGCTCTCGTCGGGCTGCTCCGGTGCGTCCTCCAGCGGGCAGTCGTCGGGCGGTGGATCATCGAGATTGACGCCCCGGCCAATCACCCGGCAGTTAGCAGGATATCCCGACGGATGAATTGCCTTGCGCAAATCCTCTGGGATCGCCCAGCAATCCCGGCACGTCTTGACTTGCAGCATCTTAGGTGGCATCGTCACTTCCTCGCTTCCCGCAGGTGGTCGATCATCGCTTGCCGGGCGGCTTCCTGCGATGTTCCCTCCGACCACGAGAAACTCTCCAGCCAGGGGAGCACATTGATCACCGCTCTTTCGAGCCTGAGCCACCCTTCCACACTTTGCTGTCTTAACTGCTCAGTCCGCTGTGCATCGTTCGCCTTCCGCCGCTGCACCCTCGCCAAGCGGGTCTGCGTCTCGTCGTCCATCTCGATCCTGTGGCCTTGCTCTGCCAGCGTACGCACCATGTCCACGCTCACACCGAGCGCATCCGCGATGGGTCGTGCCTCTGCAGTTGTCATGGATCAGTCCTCCGTCTCAGTGCGTTTCGTCGCTCATTGCAGCCTGATGTTCACGATTCGACCCGATATGTACCGCCTGGCCTGATGTGGCAACAGGATCAGGAGGATTCGCCCATCCTGAAGCTCGATATGACCCTCCACGCGGCCGTGACCGCAGCATGAGCCGCGCATGTCAATACCTCCCTCCTGAAGGGCCTTGACCAGCGGCGCGATGCAGGAATCTATCTCTGCCCACTTCCAACGCTGCTGGCGGGTGTAGGATAGGTCGCTTGGTATTTTGACCCACACCGGCGTTGTGTTGCCCGATTCACACATCCTATGATCCTCTCAACGCCTCTCGTCATCGATCATCTGAAGCAACTGCTCAAGTTCCTCGGCCGTGATGACATAGATTCTACGCTGCTCAGACTCCGGCTGGCTAGTCATTACGCTATCAAGGTAGACATCGTAGCGCGCCATTAGACTGTCGATATCCCGCGCAGGTCTCGTATAGGGCTGCATGGCTGTCTCATGTGGACACGGTGGGCACTTGTGTTTGGCATTCACGAACCACGCGCCATGGGCCATGCAGATCCAGCTCAACCAGACCAATGCCACTCCCCAACTCATATCTCATTCCTCGTCCATGGTTGCTCGTCTCAACGCCTCTCGTCGCTGATCGCCGAACCGAACTCGATCAGCAGTGGTTCCAGCCACTCGCTATGCACCACGCGCTTGTCCCACGTCACTTCCCTGTGGTCTGCATAGATGTGATAGCATAGGTCCTGCACATCGCTGTGATCGTGCCCAGGCCGCGCCAAGAATCTCGTCACCTGGGCAAACACACCATCATGTCCATGTGCCTTGTCTATGTGCACAGCCCATGAGAACACGGCGAAGTAGTCGGTGCTGTGCTTGCCTTTCCAGAACTCAATGCGCAGGCCCCGCTCGTTCTCAGGCTTGGTCGGCCATGTCCGCAAGAGGCGGACGGTGTACTCGACACCGTGGATGACCACACCCTCGATCAGTAGCTCGTCGTTATCCTCAATCACTCGCTCGGTCTGCTGGCGAATCTTCATCCTCAGTTCCCCGTGGTTTGTCCCCAGCCTCGAATCGTCGCCGCAGGCCGGCTAGCGCCGCCGGCCATGTGTCCCGGGAGGGCGAGCGGAATGTATGGCCCGTCCACCGCTCTAGCTGCTCACCCTCAGCGTACATCTCAGGGTGCTCCTGCCACAGGCGATACCAGTCGGCCAGACGCTGATGGTAGCACCACATGCAATCCGTACGGCGAGGTGCCTGAAGGCCAGACCTCCCTAGCACCTCCAGTACGTCTCTTAGCCCCATCCCCAACTC
>Ga0315547_1000558_pt1 | contig 35830 bp, 34 predicted proteins | sample SalMarSW160240MG_2_FD_202542 | JGI IMG/M metagenome (GOLD analysis project Ga0315547, IMG submission 202542) | Salt marsh sediment microbial communities from the Plum Island Ecosystem LTER, Massachusetts, United States - Salt Marsh Sediment SW1601-240 ...
CTTGACTCCAAGCCTCTTAGCTCGCTATAGTAAGGTGCCAGTTTCGGAATGTGTGGCCAGAACAAATTTTTCGCCTGTTAAACAGGGTAAAATCTATGATATCATAGAAAATTTGCTCTTGCAACTTGCCCCTCGCCGTACTACGATATATGCGAACAATCAAGGCTTGAATTTTTGCCTCCGTTCCCTCATGCCGGTTCAGGTGGCTATCTTTGACATTAAAATTATCGCCTCTTGGCGAATAAATTTGCTATCTTGCTATAATATAAGGTCGCTGTATTAGCATTTCAAGCAAAGAAAGATGGAAAGAATGCTAGCTGACTTCCATGGCAAAAGAGACCTGGAAGAGCTATAAGGAAAGGCCTTCCCAAAAAATGCAAACATTGAAAGAACTCCTCAACAAAAACGCCAAAACATACCCAGGCAAGACGGCTTTTATTTTTGAAAACAAGCGCTACACCTTTAAGCAGGTTAATCAAAGGATAAACAGCCTCATAAATGCCCTGGCCAGCATGGGGGTCAGGAAAGGAGACCGGGTAGGTTTACTGGCTTATAACTGCTCGCAATATTTCGAGGTGTTTAACATTGCTAAAGCAGGCATGATTTGTGTGCCCCTTAATTACAGGTCAGTGGCCAGGGAACTGGTCTACTTGATAAATAACTCTGAAGCTAACACCCTGATATTAGAAAAGGAATTTATAGATACTATTCTTCCTATTCGCCACGAACTCACCGGAGTCAAGAATTTCATCTGCCTCGATGCGGCTGTGGAAAGTATGGCGAGCTATGAGCAGTTAATCAGCAGCTTCCCCCCTGATGAGCCAGAGGATAATGTAGAAGCGGACGACCCATGTACCCTGTTTTATACCAGCGGCACCACGGGACGACCCAAGGGAGCCCTTCATACTCATAAAAGCATACTGGCGGAAGCTGCCGCGGTCGGTCAAAACTTTACCCCTGATGACATTGCCCTGTGTGTGATGCCCTTTTTCCATGTTGCCGGCTCTGCGGTTTATCTATTCCCCGCTTTTGCCTCCGGCGCCACGGTAGTGATTCACAAGAAATTTGATGAGACCGACATTCTGAAAACTATTGAGAGAGAAAAGGTAACCTACATCTGTTTGGTACCCGCCATGATAATCAGGCTGCTGGAAAACCCGGATCTAGATAAATATGACCTCAGCAGTTTGCACACCATAGTGTACACCGGGGCACCCATGCCCTTTGAGGCGCTAAAGCAGGGTGTTAAGCGTTTTGGCAAAATCTTCGTCCAATTACTGGGACAGACGGAAACTCTCAATCTAACCTTGCTCCAGAAAGAAGACCATAATATAGAGGGGTCAGCCAAGGAAACCAAAAGGTTGGAATCTGTAGGCAAGCCGCCCAGGGCCGGCGAGGTAAGAATTATTGATGAGCAGGGCAACGATGTTGCTGTAGGTGAAGCCGGTGAAATAGTAGCCAAGAGTGACCGGCTGATGAAAGAGTACTGGAAGATGCCCAAGGAGACGGCGGAAGTAATAAAAGATGGCTGGCTTCACACCGGTGATTTGGGCAGGATGGATGAGGACGGTTATATCTACATCATGGACAGAAAAAGGGATATGATAATTAGTGGCGGAGAGAACATTTATTCTCGAGAAGTGGAGGAGGTACTCTATGCTCACCCGGCAGTACAGGAGGTGGCGGTGGTGGGAATACCTGATGAAAAGTGGGGGGAATCGGTAAAGGCAGTGGTAGTTTTGCGCAAAGGGATGACAGCTACTGAAGACGAGATAATCGATTTCTGCAAGGAGCGTCTGGCAAGCTACAAGAAACCGAAGTCGGTAGAGTTTTGGGATAGCTTGCCCATGACCGGCAGCGGCAAAATAATGAAAAACGAAATAAGAGATAGATACTGGCAAGGTTACGAGAAAAAGGTCCACTAGCCTTACAGGGTTAACCCAACAATCCCAACCCCAGCATCAGGTATACTGCTCTAACAAGTCGTTTCCGTGCGTCTTCACCATTACATCCCGGTAAAACTGACTATGCAAGAGACACCGGTGAGGTGTAAACTTCAGAGAAAGGAAAATAGCCCACTTTTATGGCAGAAGAGACCTGGCAGCACTATAAAGAAAAGAAACACTCCAGGCCGGCACCGCTAAAAGGCATCAGGGTACTTGAGGTATGCACCCTCATTCTGGGTCCGGCGGGACCGGGTTTCGCCGCCGAGATGGGTGCCGAAGTTATCAAATGTGAAATCCCCCCCATGGGTGACACCTGCCGTGACCTTACCCCCTTCGGCTATTTCTTCCGGGAGCAAGGGATTTCCTTCGTCCACATGAACACCAATAAATACTGGCTGGGCCTGGATTTGCACAAACCGGAAGCCCAGGAGGTGTTCAAAGAACTGGCGGCGGCTGCCGACATTATCGAAGACAACTTAAGACCGGCAGTTATGGAAAACTGGAACGTCGGCTACCGCCAGATAAAGGAAATTAATCCCGGCATTATCTATATCTCCAAGAACGGCTTTGGCCAGTGGGGGCAATACGCCGAGGAGAACCGCCCCTCCAACGACGGCGCCTCGCAGGGATTTTCGGGCTATTCCCGGCTCTCCAGCTTCCCCAACCAGCCACCCCTCAAGAGCCGCCTCTATATCTGCGATAACTACGGGGCGCTGATGGGGGAACTGGCTATACTGGCCGCCCTCCACTACCGGCAGCGGACCGGCAAGGGACAGTTTATCGAGCTGTCACAGACCGAAGCCATCATGCGGGCGATGACCTGGGTATGGCCATACCAGCAAATCACCGGCAAGGTAGCCATGCCCGCCGGCAACCGGGATGTATCCGTATGTCCCGCCGATACCTTCCGCTGCACCGACGATAACTTCGTCGCCATCGCCGCGCCGGCGCCGGAGGAGTTCAGGGGCTTATGCACCGCCATGGGCAGACCGGAGCTGGCTGATGACCCCAGGTTCAAAGACCACCTTACCCGGCTTAAGGAAGATAACGCCACCGAAATTCTAAAAATCATCGCCGCTTGGGCAAGGGCCAGGACTCCGGAAGAGATTGAAAAACTGGCAAAAAAGCACGGCTTCGCCGCCTCCCATATCTGGAACACCAGGGAAATCGTCGAAGATAAGCACTTCCGGGCAAGAGGCTTTATGACCGAGGTAGATGACCCCATACTCGGCAAATACTTCGACCACGAGTTCCCTGTAATGATGTCCAAAACACCACCCAAAATTAAGTGGGGCTGCCGGGCGGTAGGCTTCGATAACGAATATATACTGAAACATACCCTGGGCAAGAGCGAGGACGATATCGAGAAGCTCTACGATTGCGGCGCCCTGGGTAAATGGGCGGATGTGCCCACCCGCCGACCCCCCTCCACCTGGGACGGCAAGGCAGGACTGCGCGAGGTATAAGGGAAGGAAAGATGGAGCAACGCTGGCCGGACTGGATAAGGGAAAGGGATGACCCCCGCATCGCCCACACCAAACCCGAAGCCCTGGACGATATAACCGTGCTCGACCTGAGTTATAAGAACTTCGCCGGGTGCTACTGCTCCTCAATGCTGTCCGAATTCGGCGCCAAAGTCATTAGAATAGAACCGCCCCAGGGTGATTTCATCAGAAGCTGCACCCCCTACGGCATGCTGTATAAGGGGGAAGGGCTCAACTACTTAAGCGAGGGCAGAAACAAGCACCACATTACCCTTAACCTGGAAAAGCCGGAGGGCAGAGCGATACTTAAATCCCTGGTAAAGCAGGCTGATGTGCTTATAGAGACCTTCAGCCCCAGCGTCATGGACGGGTGGGGCATTGGCTATGAACAGCTAAAGGAGATTAACCCCGGGCTTATATTCGCCTCTATAACCGCCCACGGGCAGTTCGGGCCGCTAAAGCAAAACCCGATGCCGGACTACGATAACATTACCCAGGCCAAGTCAGCAATACAATCGGCTACGGGCGAAGTCCTGCCCAAAGGCAAGAGCTACGACGAATGCCCCTGGGCGGTGCCCACCAAAGCCGGACCCTGGATAGGCTGGGCACAACCGGGAACCTTTATGGCGGTGGGCATCCTGGCGGCTCTGTACTGGAGAGGGATAAGCGGGGAAGGTCAGGCGCTGGATGTGGCGACAACCGAGTCCTACGCCCGTTTCGACGACTATGCGGCACTGTGGTACCAGGAAACGGGCATCGTTAACGAGCGTTTCGGCAATCTGGATACCGCCTGCTGGCTATACTGCTTTGCCCCGACCAGGGACGGCGCCGTTTTCCTGGGCGGCTTGAGGCTGGAGATGTGGCAGGCGTTTGCCGACATGGTGGGAAAATGGGATGAGTGGGGAGCCGCCAGCTGGACGACCCTACAGACCTTCATGCGCGAAGAAGAGCAGCTCAAATGGGCGCCTCTGATATTTGCCGAAACACGCAAATACACCAGCGAGGAACTGGTCAGGATGTCGGTAGAATACGCCCAGAAAGGACGGCTGGCTCCCATCACTGCAGTGGTAGCGCCGGTCTGTTCCCCCGATGAGCCGATGAAAGACGCCAACTGGTTAGACAGGGGAATATTCACCCCGGTCAAAGACCCCGTCTACGGAGAGGTTATTGTCGCTCAGGCGCAACATAAAATGAGCCAAACGCCCATACGGACCAGGTGGGTGTGCCAGCCGGTAGGCCATGACAACGAGCAAATCTATTCAGAGTATCTGAAATTCAACCCGGCAAAGCTGGCTCAACTGAAAAAAACGGGGGTAATTTAAGCGGATTTCCGCACCGGAGCCCATTAAGGCCAGAGAGCCTTAGCCACGTCATCCAGCCCCAGCTCCAGCAGTTTCTTTTTACTCGGCTTGGCTGTCTTTAAATCCCAGTCCATGGCGGCAAGGTACTCGGAATCCAGGGTCTCCTCGTCAACGGTTATACCGGCCAGAGGGCCCTCCTTCGGGGGCGGATAGCCGTAAACCCGTCCCGGAACCTTGAACTTCAGCGGGTTCAAGCCCTCGCGGATGTTAAAAGCCTGCCGCATGTTGGCGATTCTCTCCCCGGTCTTAAACAGCTCGTCAACGTCAAAGTCCCAGCCGGAAACGGCGTTCATAAATTCGATAAAAGAATCAACGTGGGGCAGAGCCCAGTACAGGAAAAGGCAGGTGCCGGTGCAGCTCACCACATGGCTGAAGTCGCTGCCCAGCTTGTGGGCTTCACCCCGCCCGGCAAAGGACTTTTCATCATACTCGGGGATGGGCAGCCCCTCGACGGGCATCCCCGGCCCCTGGGTATGGCGGGCGGGGGTGGCGTCCAAGCGGTAGCTATTCGCCCAGTGATAGCCCAACTTGGGGTCATGGGCCGGAATCTCCTGCCCCTGAATATGCATGGCATATTGACCGGCGTCTTTACCGATTCTCTCAGCGGCTATCTTCACCCCCTCGGCTAAAACATCACCAAAACCCTCTCTATTAACCATCTTTTCGGTCATCGCCACTATAGACCTGTGATTGCCCCAGGTCATCTCAATGCCGTCGGTGTCAGCCTTGGTGATAAGCCCCCTCTCGTAACATTCAATGGTGAAGGCCATAATAGCCCCGGCCGAGATAGTATCAACCCCGGCGCGGTTGCAGATATCGTTCAGCTTGATTATCGATCCCACGTTGCTGTTAAGACAGCTGGCGCCGAACATGCCCAGCGTTTCGTACTCGGGTTTATGAGCGCCGGCTTCGTATTTATATTCCCCCGTCCCCGCCTTCATGTGCCCCCCGCAACCGATAGGACAGCGGTAGCAGGCGTATCGCTTCGCCTGGCGCTCTAATACAGGTCCGGCGCTGATGTCCTTGTAATCGAGGAAGTCAATAGTGGCCGTGCCCGCCCAGTTCTTGGTCGGGGTATCGCCGCTTTCGGCGCAGGGAATAAAGATAGCCGGCGTGCCCTCATCCCTCATCATCTCAAAATGACCGGTAAGCTCACCCAGGTATTTCTTTCTCAGCGCTTTAGCCTTGGCTTCATCGGCCATAGGAACCTTAATATTGCCCTTCACCGCTATCGCCTTAAGCCTCTTCGCACCCATCACCGCCCCCAGCCCGGAACGGGCGGCCGCCCGACCCTTCTTGCTCATCACAGCAGCGATGCGGGCTACCTTCTCCCCGGCCGGTCCGATACAGGCAACCTCCACACCCTTGCCCAGCTCGGCTTTAAGTATATCTTCGGTCTGGAAGGTATCCTTCCCCCACAGGTGGGCGGCGTCTCTCAGCTCGGCTTTGCCGTTATTGATAAATAGATAGACCGGCTTATCCGCTATGCCGGTAAAGAAGATGGCGTCGTAGCCGGCAAACTTCAGGTAAGGGCCAAAATTACCGCCGGAGTTGGCGTCACCCCACCCCCCGGTGAGCGGTGATTTGCCTACCAAAACATATCTTGAAGCCGAAAGCGAGGGGGTGCCGGTAAGCATGCCGGTGGTAAAACCGAGGATATTATTCGGCCCCAGCGGGTCAACACCAGCTTTCTGCTGGCTAAAGAGGATTCTGGCACCGAGCCCGTAGCCGCCGATAAACTGGCGCCCCAGCTCCTCGCCGAGAGCCTCCTCTTGGAGCTTATTCTTGGAAAGGTCTACCCACAGCATCTTACCTATAAAACCTCTCGCCATTATTCGCCTCCTCACTCTGTCTAAAAACTACCAAGGCTATTTTAGACTCACCGCCGCCGATGGTCAAACCCAATGTTGCATTTATTAAAAATTAGCCTTACTATTTGTTAAAGCCGTTTAAGTAATTCCCAGGCGCTTAGGAAAGGAGCCAAAATGTTACTTGCCGATAGAGTAGCCGTTATCACCGGGGGTGCCAAAGGCATCGGCCGGGCTATTGCCCTCAAATTCGCCGGGGAAGGCTGCACTGTGGCTATCGCCGATATCAATATTAAGGCGGCCAAGCAAACCCTGGCCGAGGTGACCCAAAGAGGCGGCAAGGGAGTAGCCCTGCCCTGCGATGTTACCAGCCGCCAGCAGGTCCGCGATACGGTGGACAAGGTCATTGCCAAGTTCGGCAAGATTGATATCCTGGTCAATAACGCCGGCGGTATGCCCTCGGCGCCACCCCCCCTCGAGGATATCACCGAAGAGGACTGGGACAAGTTTCAAACCCTCAATATCAAGAGCGTCTTTCTATTCAGCCAGGCGGTGGTACCCCACATGAAAAAAAGAAAATACGGCAAGATTATCAACCTTTCCTCGGTAGGCGCCGTTAATCCCCCCGCCCACGCCATCCACTACAACACCGCCAAAGCCGGGGTGCTGGGTTTCACCCTCGACTTGGCTCACGCCGTGGCTCCGTTTAACATCTGCGTCAACGCCCTGCTGCCCGGCCCCATCCAGACCGATTTTTACGACCCGCTGATAGGCCCGATGAGCGATAAAGAAAAGGACGCTTTTTTCAAAGAACTGGGCGAAAGGGATATACCCCTGCAGCGGGTGGGCACCCCGGAGGATGTCGCCGGGACTGCTCTATTCCTGGCTTCGGAACTGGCTGCATACGTCACCGGTGAAGCCCTTAAAGTCTCCGGAGGCTCCCCCTTGAGGCCCTTTCAAACCACCATCCAGAAGACACTGAAGAAGAACTAATAGGTAGCTTCTATCCCCCTTTTTCCTCTTTGCGGGGATAAGACGGCATCACGTAGCCCCCCCGGGGGGCAAAAAACTCGCTGATAAACCTCCGGGCCGCCGCCAGGGCAGCCTCGTAAAAGGGGGTTAACACCGGGGCACGCCCCGGCGGATATGCCCATAATGCCCCTGCCGTCAAAGTTCTGTCAAGCCGAAGGGGCTTGGCCCGTAGTACGGCAAAAGCCTCGGTACTCGTACCTTACAACTAGGACTATGGTCATCGGACTAAATAATGCCCCTACCCATACCTTTGGGTGATGTCAAATTCGCCATAAGGCGAACATAATTGACACGGCTTGGACATAGTTACACAAATATTCAGAGGGGTGATGCAACTATGACAGTGAACATGAGAGGAAAAACCTACTATAGAACCGCCGAGGTATGTTCCATGGCCGGCATAAGCCGGTCGACGCTATTCCGATGGCTAAGGAGGGGTATCCTCGAAGACGTGTCCCACCGGGACAGGCGGGGCTGGAGGTTGTTCACTGACCGAGATGTCGTTCGCATCACCGACGAATCTAACAAGGTCAAATAATAGGATAAGGCAGCTAGATGAAATTAGCCAACTTCAATCAAACCATCAAAAGCGTACCGGTCATCATCTTCGCTTGTGCCTTTCTGCTGGCCACGGTTTTGGCCGGGCTAACCGATATATTTACCGCCCCGGCATCCATAACCAGCGGCCTGCTCAAATCACAAGAATGGCTGCTCCCCCTAATCGACGCCCTTTTCATGCTGCTAGCCGGCATCTGCGCTACCTACCTGGTGGCTAAGCTGGTGCTCAAACGGGCCGAGGCCCAGGATAAGCTTCAGTCCGAAAAAAACAAGCTGGAAACGGTAGTAGACACCATGGGACACAGCCTCACCATACAGGATAAAGACTATACCATTACTTATCAGAATAAACCGTCGCAGCTAGCTTCCGGCGGCAACCATGTTGGGGAGAAGTGCTACAAGGCCTACGCCCACAAAGAAGGGGTGTGCGAGGGCTGCCCGGTAGAACAGGCATTTAAGGACGGTAAATCCCACACCGTGGAGAGAAATGGGGTAAAGCCTTCGGGGGAGGTCATATTCTGGGAGAATACGGCCAGCCCCATTAGAGACTCCAACGGAGATATTGTTTCCTGCCTTGAGATTGCCCAAGATATCACCGAGCGCAAAAAGGCAGAGCAGGCAATGGCTGATGAAGCTACCCGCCGGCGCATACTTATCGAGCAGTCCCGGGATGGGATAGTCATCCTCGATGAGAGCGGCAAGGTATACGATGCCAACCAGTGCTTCGCCGAGATGCTGGGCTATACCCCCGAGGAAGCCCGCGAACTCCACGTGTGGGACTGGGATACCCAGTGGAGCCGGGGGCAACTGCTCGAGATGATTCAGAATGTTGGCGAATCTGGAGACCACTTCGAAACTTACCACCGCCGCAAGGACGGCACAGCCATTGACGTTGAAATAAGCACCAATGGGGCCATTTGCGAGGGGCAGAAGCTGGTCTTCTGCGTATGCCGGGACGTTACCGAGCGTAAACATATGGAGGATGAGCTTCAGTCTGAAAAGAACAAGCTGCAATCGGTAGTAGATGCCCTGGAATACGGCCTAACCATACAGGATAAAGACTACAACATTATTTATCAGAATAAGCCGTCGCAGAAACCTTTTGGTGCCCACCTAGGGGAGAAATGCTATCGCGTTTACGCAGGTAGAGACGAGGTGTGCGAAGGCTGCCCGGTAGAACAGTCATTTAAGGACGGCAAGTCCCACACCGTGGAGAGGGAGCGGGTACTGCCTTCGGGGGAGGTCATCTTCTGGGAAAACACCGCCAGTCCCATTAGAGACTCTAACGGAAATATCGTTTCCTGTCTTGAGATAACCAGGAATATCACCGAGCGCAAGCGGGTAGAGGAAGCGCTGCAGGAGAGCCAGGAAGCGCTGCGCAAAATGTTCGAGTCGGTCACCGAAGGCATATCAGTTATTGACCTAAACGGCGTCATCACCGAGGTAAACCAGAGAACGGTGGAGATACACGGCTTCAGTTCCAAGGATGAAATATTAGGCAAAAACGCCTTCGACCTGGTAGCCCCCAAAGACCACAAGAGGATAGCCGACAACATGCGCCAGGCGCTAAAACAGGGGACAATCAGCGGCGTGGAATACACCCTGCTTAAAGCAGACGGCACCAAGTTCCCCGCCGAGCTGAGCACCAGCGTGCTCAAAGATGCCGCGGGTAAGGTGATTGGCCACATCACCATCGCCAGAGACGTCACCAAGCGCAAGCAGATGGAAGAGCTGTTCAAGACGGTAACCAACAGCTCGCCGGTCGGCATCTATATCGTCCAGGACAAGAAATTCATACTGGCCAACCCCCGGTTCCAGAAACTCACCGGTTACTCTGAAGAGGAACTATTAGGCATGGACTCCCTGGGTCTGGTCCTCCCCGAGGACCGGGAAGCGGTGAGGAAAAAGGCCGTCAAGATGCTCAAAGGTGAGCGCTCCTCCCCCTACCAGTTCCGGGTAATTCACAAAAGTGGCAGTGCCCGCTGGGTTATGGAGACGGTCACTTCAATCCAGTACCGGGGAAGGCGAGCCATCCTGGGCAACTACATGGATATCACCGAGCGCCGGCAGACGGAAGAGAAAATCCAGCAGCAAAACGAATTCTTAAATAACATACTGGATGCCCTAACCCACCCCTTCTATGTCCTAGACGCTAATGATTACACCATAAAGATGGGCAACCTGGCCACCAAAGCGGGCAACCTGTTGGAAAACCCCACCTGCTACGCCCTCACCCACAAGACCGATAAACCCTGCCGGGGTGCTGACCATATATGCCCGCTGGAAGAAGTAAAAAGAACCAAAAAACCGGTAGTGGTGGAGCACATCCACTACGATGAAGACGACAATGCCAGAAACATTGAGGTCCACGGCTACCCTATCTTTGATAATGACGGAAACGTCGTCCAGATGATAGAGTACTCTCTGGACATCACCGAGCGCAAGCGGGCGGAAGAAGCGCTGCGGGAGAGTGAAGAATTTCGCTCCAGCCTGCTGGCCAACTCCCCCAACCCCATAGGCGTTATCAACCCCGATAGCTCATTAAAATACGTAAACCCGGCGCTGGAAAAGCTTACCGGCTTCTCGGCGGCGGAGCTTATCGGCAAGAAAGCCCCCTACCCCTACTGGACGCAAGACACCCTCAAGAAAACCACCATAAGCTTCAGGAAAGCCATGCGCCAGGGAGACCAGAGAGCCGAAGAGCTTTTCCAGAAGAAAAGCGGCGAACGCTTCTGGGTCAAGATAACCTCAACCCCGGTGATGAACAACGGCGATTTCAAGTACCTGCTGACCAACTGGGTCGACATCACCAAGCGCAAGCAGGTAGAGGAAGCGCTAAGGCAGTCTGAAAAGAAATATAAAAACCTAGCCGAAGCCACCAGCGATTTGATATGGGAAGCCGACGAAAAAGGAACGTTCACCTTCGTCAGCCCCAGGATTAAGGATATTCTGGGGTACGAAGCCAGCGAAGTAGCCAGCAAGATGAGGACACTTGACCTCACGCCAAAGAAGGAAGCCAAAAAATGGCTCAAACGCCTCAAGGAAATTACCGCCAAAAAGGAGGCATTCTTCGGCTTCGAAGTCACCCACCTCCACAAAAACGGCGCCCCGGTCATACTGGAGACCAGCGGCATCCCCACTTTCGATAGTGAAGGCAATTTCAAAGGGTACGTTGGGGTAAACAAGGACATCACCGAGCGCAAGCAGGCGGAGGAAAAAATTAGAAACGCCGCCGAGGAATGGCGGACGACCTTTGACTCTATTATCGATTTTATCTCCATTCACGATAAAGACAACCGGATTGTCCGGGTAAACAAGGCTTTTGCCGAAGCCTTCAAGACAACACCGGATAAACTGGTGGGCAGGCTCTGCCACGAGCTGTCACACGATACCCAGGTGCCTCCGGAAAAATGCCCGCACCGGCAGACGATGGAGACGGGAAAACCGGCCACCATGGAAGCCTTTGACGCCAATCGCGGCATCTACACCCAGGAGTCAACCTCGCCCATATTTGACGGAAAAGGCAAGGTAATAGGCTCGGTGCACATCTCCAAAAACATCACCGAACACAAGCGTATGGAAGAACAGCTCATGCTCACCGACCGCCTGGCCTCCATCGGCGAACTCGCCTCCGGCATCGCCCACGAACTCAACAACCCGCTGACCAGTGTCATCGGCTTCTCGCAGCTACTACTGGAGGAAGACATCCCCGAAAATCTCAAAGAAGATTTAGGCACCATCTACAGTGAAGCCCAGCGTGCCTCAGCCATAGTCAAAAACCTGCTAACCTTCGCCCGCAAGCATGCCCCGATGAGGCAGATAAGCCAGGTCAATAACATACTGGAAGACGTGCTAAAACTGCGGGCTTACGAGCACAAAGTAAACAACATCGAGTTGGAAAAGAACTTCGCCCTCGAACTACCCGAAATCATGCTCGACTACTTCCAGATGCAGCAGGTATTCCTCAACCTCATCGTCAATGCCGAATCGGCCATGCTGGAAGCCAACGGCAAAGGCAAACTGGCCATCACCACCGGCAGAGTAAACAACACCATCAAGGTTTCTATCGCCGATAACGGCCCGGGAATTGCCAAAGAAAATCTCAGGCGCGTCTTTGACCCCTTCTTCACCACCAAAGAGGTAGGCAAAGGAACCGGCCTGGGCTTAAGCATATGCCACGGGATAGTAGCCGGACACGGCGGCAGAATATATGCGGAAGGCGAAGTCAAACAGGGAGCTAAGTTTGTGGTAGAGCTACCCCTCAACGGTAACTCAACCTAGGGAGGTACAGTCATGGCAAAGGTTAACGGACACAAAAAAAGGAGCCTGGTAGTTGAAGATGAACCCACTATCGCCAGGATGTGCCTCAGGGCATTGGGGGCGGAAGGCTTCGAGGTAGATATAGCCGTCGACGGAAAAGCAGCCCAAGCCCGCCTGGGCGGGAACGGGGAAAGCTATGACCTGTGCCTCCTTGATATCAGAACGCCGGGGATGAACGGCATCGAACTCTACCATTATTTGAAAGAAATTGGTTCCGAGATGACAGACCGGGTGATATTCACCACCGGAGACACAATCAACGACGAAATTAAAACCTTCCTGGACGAAACCAGCCGGCCGTTTCTGCCCAAGCCGTTCACCCTTGACGAGCTAAGATCGGCTATAAAAGAAGCCATGGCTCTTTCTTCGCTGTAAAAGAATAGAAAGATGGATAAAAAAGAGAGAATACTAATTGTCGATGACGAGTCGGGAATCCGGAGGCTGCTCTACCACAAGCTCTCCAAAGCCGGCTACACCTGTGAAGAGGCGGAAAACGCCGAGCGGGCGACGGAGAAGATGGCGGCTAATCCTGCCGAGCTGATAATTCTCGATATCAAGATGCCGGGCAAATCAGGCATAGAGCTGCTGCCGGACATAAAAGCTAAATACCCCCATACGGCGGTGATTATGGCCACGGCTATTACCGAGGCCAGCAACGCCATCAACTGCATGAAGGATGGAGCCGACGACTATCTCTGCAAGCCCTTCAATCTGGAAGAAGTCGTCCTCAGTGCCGAGAGGAGCCTAGAGAAAAGGAGACTGGAGCTCGAAATCAAGGCGTATCAGGAACGCCTCCAGCAAAAGGTAGACGAGCAGACGATGGAAATCCGCCGGCTCTTTCTGGGCGCCATCGAGGCGCTGGTATTCGCCCTGGAAGCCAAAGACAAGTATACGGCGGGGCACTCACGGCGGGTGACCAAGTTTGCCCTGGCCATCGCCAAAGAGCTCGGCCTGCCCAAGGACGAACTGGAAGACCTGCGCTGGGGAAGCCTGCTGCACGATGTGGGCAAGATTGCCGTCGACCAAGCCATTCAGAACAAGCCGACCAAACTTACCGCCGCCGAATACGAACATATTATGATTCACACCCAGATTGGGGCCGGTATCGTAAAACCGGTGGTCAACGATAGGGTCGTTAAGATGATTGAGCACCACCACGACCGTTACGACGGCACCGGACTCAATCAGACAATAGCCGGGGAAGATATACCTCTGGGAGCCCGGATTATGGCGGTAGCCGATGCCTTTGACGCCATGACCTCGGACCGTCCCTACCGCCCGGCACTGCCGATGGAGGAAGCCCTGGGAGAAATCAAGCGGTGCACCGATACTCAGTTCGACCCGATGGTGGCCCGCGCCTTCATCAAGATAAGTAACTCTTTGCCAGTAATTAAGAACGGCCAGGCCAGCGCCAGAAAAGCCCTGAAGGCGAAAAAATAAGGTGACAAACCATGGTCCGCAAAAAAGCTAGTCTAAAAAAGAGCCCGAGCCAGGGCAAACTAAAAGCCAGCCCGAAAAAGGGCGAACAGAAGAAGAGCCCAAGCCAAGGCGGCCAGAACATCAACCCCGAAGATAAAAGGAAGATACTGATAGTTGACGATGAACCCAACGTCAGAAAGCTGCTGCGCACAGTACTCAATAAGAAATTCACCGTTCTGGAAGCCGAAGACGGAAGTCAGGCGGTAAACATGGCGTCTGCGGAAAAACCGGACCTTATCCTGATGGACATCATGATGCCCAAGATGGACGGATACACCAGCTGCTACGCGCTGAAAAGCGAACCGTCGACCAAATCAATTCCCGTCATCATGCTAACCGCCATAGACCTCAAACTCAATCTGCAACTCAGCAAGGAAATAGGCGCTGACGGTTATATCACCAAACCCTTCAATTCACGGGACTTACTCGATAACGTCGCCCACTTCATGGCCCCCGCTTAGGTTTTACCCCCACAAACAAAAAAGGGCGAATCCTTCGCCCCAATCAACAAGCCAGCCTTTATTATCTATCCCCCGGGCTTCTCCAGCTTATCCATCATTACCTTAGCCTGGGCGGCCGCCTCCTGAGCCCCCTCGATAATGCCCTGTGCCTTCTGGTGGGCGGCAGCGATAAGCTTATTCGAATCCTCAAGCGCCTTCCTGGCCATATCCCTGGCCTCGGAGGTAATCTGCTCGGCCATTCGTTTTGCCTCGGCCATAATCTCAGCCGCCTCCCACTCCGCTTGCCGCTTCTTATCGGACATCTGCTTGAGCGCCTCCGTCTCCCCCTTCTTCCTCGCCTTCTCTATAGCCTCGCTGGTCTCCCGGTCCACCCTCTGTTTAGCCTCCTCCACAATTTTACCCCACTTCTCCTCAGCCTCCTTCTTACCCACCTCCCGGGCGCTCTTAAGAATCATCTGGGCTTCCTTCTGCGCCGCCTGCCTGGCCTCCTTAATCTCCTTCTCCGCCTGCTTTTTCAACTCGGCCACGGCCTTGACCGATTCCTCGGCCTCCCGTTTAGCCTCATCGGTTAATTTAATGGCTTCCTGCTCGGCTTCCTTCCTCGCCTCGGCCATCATCCTGGCAACCTCCGCCCCGGCCGTCTCTTTAGCTGTTTCCACTATATCGGTCGCCTTCTGCCGGGCCTGCTCCATAATGTGCTCCACCTCCGCCCGCCGCTCATCCTCAGCCTGCTTCCTCCCCTTCGCCTCAGCCTCGCTGGCTATCTGCGCCGCCAGTGCCTCGGCATCGGCAATAATGCCGGCCGCCTCCTTCTCCGCCTTCTTCTGGGCCACATCCTCGAACTCGGCTATAGCTTCCTCAGTCTTACTCCGCGACTCGGCGACCAGCCGGGCTACCTCCTCCTCCGCCCTGACCTGGACCCCGCTGGTAATCTGTTCCGCCTCGCTTTTAGCCTCGGTGATAATCCGCTCCGCTTTCTCCCGGGCGCCGGCGATGATATAAACCGCCTCCTGCTCCGCTCCCTCTTTTATCTTTCTGAACTCGGCCTCAATAGCCTCGGTGAGCCTCTGCTTGTGTTCAGCAATAACACCATCGCCCCCCTCAACCCCTTGCCTTACCTTATTGCTCACTTCTTCCATAGCAATCACCTGCTTCCCCGGACCGGAACAGACGCCGCCGGTTTCACATCTTCGCAATCGAGTTTAGCCCTTATCGGCCCAATTGTCAATCAATTTTTCAAAAAATTTCGCCTACTTAAAGCCCACGGCGCAGAGCCAGCCCCGGCCGCCTTTGAGCCGGAATTTGGCTTCAGAAAAGCCGGCAGCGGTAAGCATGGCCACCATATCAGCACCGGAGTAGAGCGGGAATTGCATCTTCTCCGCCATGACAGCGTATTTGGGGTGGTTATCCATCTCCTTGCTCCAGGCGGTGGTAACGGCCACCAGCCCGCCGTCCTTCAAAACCCGGTGCACTTCCTTCAACCCGGCCACCGGCTCCGGCCAGTAGTTAAAGGACTCAACGGTGCAGGCCCTGTCAAACGAAGCGTCCTCAAAAGGCAGATTGGCGATATCGCCTTTTTTTACGACCACCCGCCTGGCGCTCACGTCGGCGGCATTACGTTTCAGCGCCTGCTGCACCATGATATCCGAATAATCGACGCCGGCGATAAAGCCGCCGGTAGCAATCCTGACCATCTCCTTGATGGTCAGGCCGCCGCCGCAACCGATGTCCAGTATGCAACTATCCGGCTGGATATCCATCAGCTCAATCGTCCACCGGCTCAAGGGCTGATGTCGCCAGTTCATTAGGAGGCCCATCAAATGACCAAACCAGCCGCTGGGCTTACGACACTGGGCGCCGAACATTCTGGTTAACGGCATAAACTTATTCCTTTAGGAATTTTACAGCTTATTAACCAACGGGGGCACTACCAAACAGGTTAACAAAATATCCGGATTAAGTAAAGAAGGAACAACCTTCAAAAAAGACAAAATTGAACTAAAAACCTATTGACATCGAGGCAAGAATAGTCTATCGTTTTAGTAATCAAGAAGGAGGTCAGCCGATGCAAGCCTACTGTGTGAAGTGCCGTGCCAAGAGAGAAATGAAAGATGCCAAAAGCATCACCATGAAGAATGGTAAGCCGGCAACCCAGGGTGTTTGCCCGGTCTGTGGGACCAAGATGTTCCGCATCGGGAAATAAGCAAACAAGCGTCAAGATTTTTTTAACCGGTAGCGGAACTAAATATCGGCTCTTGTGTCGGGGTAGCTGTGTATGTTGCCCCAGCGTGGTTATTTGTTGCCCACCACATCAACCCATAGCCTAAGGTAGTGGTAGGGTATGTTTTCGTCCTCCTTATCCCACTCTAAAGTTCATAGACAGGCGAGGTATGTCTATGATAACCTGTTAGCTGCCATGAAATGCTTAATACTGGCCGCGGGCTTCGGCACCAGGCTCCACCCCCGCGTTACCAACCAGTCCAAAGCGCTGCTGGAATACCAGGGCAAACCGCTGTTAAGCCACCTGGTCGCCAAAATCCCCCGTGACATAGCCGTCATGGTCTCCACCAATCTAAAGTTCGAGGCTGATTTTCGCCGCTGGCAGCAGGGAATAGATAGAGAAATAGACCTCTGCGTCGAGGAAATCTGGAGCGACGAGCAGAAAAGGGGAGCGGTCGGTTCGCTCAACTTCTGGGTCACCACCAAAAATATCAGCCAAGACCTGCTGGTCATCGCCAGCGATAACTACTTCGGCTTTGACTTCTGGCAGTTCATCGCCGCCTACGACGGCAACAACACCCTGGTCGCCGTCCACGATGTCGGCGATAAAAGCCAGGCAAGCCAGTTCGGCGTGGTGCGGATGGATGGCAAAATTCTGGCGGAACTGGAGGAAAAGCCGCCCAAACCCCGGTCCAGCCTCATCGCCACCGCCGGCTATATTTTCCCGCCGCGGGTATTCCCCATACTACAGCAGTACTGCTCCAGCGGCACACGGGACAACCTGGGCAGCTTCATCTCCCACCTTATCGATATTGACCGGGTTCACGGCTACCTGTTCACCGAGCCCTGGTTCGATATCGGTAACAACTACTCCTCAAGCAATAAGAAATGAGCATCACTCGCCTCTGGATGAAACTGAGGCTGTCACCCTATCTTATCGGCTGGACCCTCTCTCTTTCCCGCCTGAAACGCGCCCTAACGGAAATTGAGCTCACTGTTGAGGAAAACACAGGGCTTTCCACTACCTCCACCCCGACGGGCTGATAAGGTGGCTGGAGCGCTCTCCGCACTATTTAAGCTGGCTTTAATCACTTTGAGCTTCCGTTTATAAAAATAGCTATTTATTCAGCTCGCTCTCCAACTTCTTCTGCAGGTTCTGGATAAAATCCTCCCCAACCTTGCTGACCTTAGCGCGCATTATCCTCTCGCCGAAGGTAGCCAGCCGGCCGACCAGGCTCACGTTGGAGCTGTAGGCAATTTCCACCTCGCCGCCAGCAATCTCCTTCATGTCAACAATGGTCTCCTGGGTAAAGGTGCCAGCACCGCCGACGGCAGAACCCAGCCCCATCGCCTTGACATGCTTGGGCGGGTCAAGCTCGGTCAGGGTCTGGGTAAAGTTCAGCTTAACGCTGATTGGCCCCACCTTCTGTTTAACTATCCCCTCCCAGGTCTTGTCGTCAACGGCCTCCATCTTCTCCGCGCCGGGGATACAGGAAGCCAGGGTTCCGGGAGCAAGCAGGAAATCCCACACCTCCTGGATAGGCGCCTTCATGGTAAACTTGCCCTCAATTTTCATTTTGGACTACACCTCCTCTTTATATCTTTGGTATCAATGTCGAAAAGGTCAAACTTAAACGGGTCGAGGACTTTAACCCCCTCGACCTCGGGCGGCATCTTAAAATTACTATCGGAGCCTTTCTTTAATTTGGCCGGGGGGCTTTCATCACTCCGGACAAAGCCCCCCGGTATGTCTTACTGAAACACAAGTAGTAGTGCTTGCCTCAGTAAAGGGGACATTCCCTGCATAACTTCTCCGAGAAGGGACATAGCATGTCTTCCTTAGCCATAAATACTTGCTCCTATTAGGCCTCAATCCACCACCAAAATTCTCCCCAATGCCTATTTTAGCAAAAACTTGGGCTTCAGGGTAACTTGGGGCTCTCCCAGTCCTTCATCGGCCTCATCCACTCCGCCCTCTCGACGAACTCGTCGTGGGCTAAAGGCACCGGCGGGTGGCTGAGGAAGTTAGGGTCAAACTCGTCCTTGACCGCCAGCAACCACTTGTGGTAGTTGGGCCCGTAGGCCGGACCGGTGAGGTAAAGCGGCTGGTGCGGCCCCAGAAGCGAGGTATAGAAACGCTTCCTGATGTTCTCTTTAGATGTCTCCAGGTAGAAGTGGTCAACCCCGTCGGTATTCTCATCGGGGTCCCAGTAGACCAGGAACTCGGAGTAGCCCTGGTGGCCCAGCTCAAAGCTCTGGAACCAGCCGGGGTCGCCGTAGTCGGGCATAAGCGGCGGGGTGAATTTCTTCTTCAGCTCGGCGTAGTTCTCCCCGTGGGGCAGGGCATGCTCCAGCGTCTCGATAACATAGTCCACGGAGACATAGCCGCCGCACATCAGCCACATGCCGGCCGAATCGGCGTTCTTAAACCAGGACTCATCGGTAGGACGGGTGCGGCGGGCTTCGCCGCCCAGCTCGGTGATAATATCGTTAAGCACCCGCTCCTCATATTCCAACTGCTCCTCGGAGCCAAAACCGACCAGCAGCACCCGCAGCAGGTGGAAACCGCTGATAGTCTCCTCGCTCTCCTTGGACCAGATATCCCAGTACTCCTCTTTACAGCTGGCTTTGGCAATAGCCCGCCAGAAAATAGGCACTTTGGTGACACCGGCCCCTATCTCCGCCCGGGCCATCTCGAACATGGCATCTTTCATGGCTTCTTTGCTGGGCATGGTGAAATTAATCCACTTAACCCGGTTGGTGGGCAGCTCCAAGGCGGTATGGGGTGAAATTCCGGTCGGCTTGAGCCTTTCCGGCTGGAAGGGCAGCAGCTTTATGGCCATCTTGGTCACGATACCCATGCACCCCCGGAGCCCGGTAAAGCCCCTCAGCAGCCCCCGCAGGTCGGGCCCAAACCCCTCTCCCCAGAAGGGGTCGTCCTGCACAGCCAGCGAGCCCATCTCCACCAGCTCGCCATCGGGCAGAATTAACTCGGTGCCCAGTATGCGGCGGTGGGGCAGGCCGATGCGGTAGCTAAGCGGCGACCAGCCGTCGCCCAGCATGTTGGCGATGGCGGAACACTGCGAGCCGCCCCCGCCGACGATAATATAGCAGCCCCGCTTCATCGCCTCTTCCTGGAGCTGGGAATAAATAACCCCCGACCCCACCACGGCGTAGAGGTGCTTTTCGTCAATCTCAAAGTCGTCCATCCGCTTCAGGTCGATAAGCAGCTCGTCGTCAACGTGACAGTGAGAGCGGGGACCGTACCAGCCGGTGCTGTAGGGGACATAGGGAATTTTATAGCGGTTGCAGGCCCTGACTATCTTCTGGACCTCCTCGGTGGTCAGGGGCAGGATAACGCAGCCGGGTATCTTGGTCATTACCCGCTCGTAGCCCAGGCCGGCCTCATATCCGCCGGGCCCGGACCGGTAACCCTCGCAGACCACCGGGTCGGCCGAGATATACTCCTCACCGACGATAGTCTCCAGAACTCTGTACGCTTCCTTAGATATAGCCATAACTTACCTCCACAAGCCTAGCCTTCGATTGCAGCCAGGATAAGCTCGGAAATATCATATATCTTTAAATCATCGCCGTTCTGCTTGGCAACCCTGGCGAAATTATCCTTGCACCAGGGACAGGTGGCAACCAATGCCTCGGCGCCCACCGTCTTGGCTTCGAATAATCTCTGCTCAGCGGCCCAAGCGGCAAAGTCGGGGAAGGCTTCCTGGGTGCCCCGCCCCGCCCCGCAGCAGAAGGCGTTCTCCTTCATCCGTACCATCTCCACCAGCTCCACGCCGGGGATAGCTTTCAGGATATCCCTGGGTTGCTGGTAGACACCGTTGGTGCCGCGCCGGCGCTCCAGGCCGGGGCTGATCATGCCCCACTTCCCCCGCTCCCCCTTCCAGGGAGTCCAGGGCTCGCTTAAGCGGCTCAGGCTGCAGGAATCGTGGTAGGTCAGGCGTATGTCAACCGGCTTGGTCAGTTTCAGCGCCTCTTTCTTGATTAATTCATCAACCAGTTCGGTCAGGTGCACCACCTTAAAGCCCAACTCGTCGGTCGATATATTAAGCATCTTGGGATAATCAACCTTCCAGGTGCGGTAGCCCTCGGCGCAACTGACCAGCAGCGTCTTGGCGCCGGTTTTCCTCACCGCTTCAAGATTGCGCTTGGCCAGCTCCCGCGCCTCGTCAATCATGCCCACCGAATAGAGCACATTGCCGCAGCACCACTCGTCGGGCATGAGCATAAAGGGGGTACCGGCGGCATTCAGTATCTTGGCGGTAGCTCGGGAGATTTCGGGGTTGACATAGGCCGCCGAACAGCCCACGAAGTAGAGCACATCGGCTTTCTTGGCCACCTTGATGTCCTTGGTGAGCCACTTATTGCGGTTCTGGTGCGGGGAGCCAAAGCGGTTGTGCTTTTCGGTTATCTTTTTGGCAACCTTCTTGTGTGCGGGCATGGGCCCCTTGCCGTCTTGAACCGCCTTTATCCTCAGCGCCTCCAGGGAAAGCTCTATCTCCAGGTCGAGGTTGCGCTTGCAGCCGACATCGCAGGCGCCGCAGAGGGTGCAGGCGTAGAGCGTCTTGAGCAATTCGTCGGAGTATTCCATCCGCCCCTCCAGCACCGCCAGCCCGATTCTCATCTTGCCGTAGGCGCCGTAGGAATCGAACATATAGCGGGTGGCGCTGGGACAGCGGGTGCTGAAGTCCACTCCGGACATATAGATATGGTCTACCCAGTAGCACCCCTTGCACTTGATGCACTTGCTCATATCGTATTCAAAATTATCTAAGTTGCTTACATCCAGACTCACTTTGCCTTTGAGCATCTTTATCCTCCCTAGTAACACAAAGTCCCGGGGTTCATGATGTTGTTGGGGTCGAATACCTTTTTCACCCTTCTTAAAGCGGTGGCGTAGCCGGTGGCGCTCTCATATACCAGATTAGCCAGCTCGCCGTAGGGTCGGGTAAAGAGGGCGCCTTCGCTGGCTAATACACTGCTGACATCGCGGTACAGGCTCCGCACCAGCTCCATGTCAACCTCGCTGGTGGGGTCGTAGAAGAAGTCGAACTGCATCTGGCAGGCACGGTTGTGCTCGATGGGCTGGATATAGGCGCCGATGTCGTCGACGGGGTAGCCGTACTGGGCGGCAACCTTCTCCATCAAATCGATAAAGTGGGGTGCCATACCCGGCCGGGTGATAAAGAACAGGCTCTGGCAGCCCCCCAGGTAGCGCTGCTTCCAGTAGGTCATCTTCCTAGGCCAGGGCTGGCGCAGCAGGGGCAGCAGCTTCCGCCCCATGCCGGGGAAACCGGGCAGATTGTTATCGAGTTGAATCTCGGAAAACTCGTTCTTGATAACTTCCTCAAGTATATTCTCTTCATATTTAAGCTTCTCTTCCGGGCGCCTCGCCATGCCGCTGATAACCAGGACGAGGGTCCAGGGGGGCAGGGTCGCCCTCAGCTCCTCAAAGTCCTCGGGCCAGTTCTCAGCGGCCAGGGCCGCCAGGTCGGTGTTATCCAGCAGCAGGCACTCCTGGCCTATTCTTAGCCTTAGTATCCGGTGCAGGAAATCAATAGTATAGCCCAGGTCGGCCACCGGAGCGAAGAGCACTTTATCAATGGTGGGCAAGTACTCAATCTTAAGGTTGGCCCAGGTCACTATTCCCATCGTCCCCTGGGCGCCCTGGAGCAGGCGGTAGAAATCAAGCCCCGGCCCCGAGGGGTTGGCCCCCTTGGAGGGTGAATCGGGGTAGCCGGTGACGCTGGCCGAGCCGGTGCGGAAAATCTCACCGGTGGGCCAGACCACCTCCATGCTCTGCATCGGCTCACCGTAATCATAGACGGTATTAGTGATGACCTCCCTCTCCAGGTGGTCGATAACCGCCGAGCGCATCGGGTGGGGCGATAGTGGCATCATCATCCGGAAGCCTTTCTTGCCCAGCTCCTTGGTGGCTTTCTCCCAGGTCACCCCCACCTCCATCCGCACCCGCCGGTTAAACTCGTCAATCTCCAGGATGCGGTTCATCCGGGTCAGGTCAACGACAACGCCGCCCTGCTTGGGGATGGCGGCGCCGTTAAAGTGCACCAGGGAACTGGTCGGCACCACCGGCAGCCGGTTCTTGTTGGCCATCTGGATAACCTTCTGCACCTCCTGGGACGTCTTGGGCTTGACCAGGTAGTTGGGCACGCCGGCCGGTACCAGGCTGAAATCGGTGGAGTATATTTCTAGGATTTTGGGGTCGTCGGAGAAATTCTCCGCCCCCACTATGTCCCGGAGCTTCGTTTTTACAGTCACGTCTGCAACCTCCTGTCTGGCGAATTGTGCTGGGGCCCTTTAAAGTAGCGAAGCAGAAATCAAGGTCACGACCCTCAGTCGGTTATTTAGCAATACATCATCGTCAATGGAAAAGGGGAAGACGACAGATACAATTTAACAAATTTGGCCAGCCTTTGTCAATTCAGACGAATATACCCCCAAGGGGTATATTTTACTTCTTCCCCATCCGCCCCAAAAGCCAGGAAACCCACTCCTCAATCCCCTCACCGGTGGTGCAGGAGACGGGGAAGATTTTTACCTTCTGGTTTATCCCCCGGATGGCCTGGGTAAAGGCGTTGACATCGAACTTCAGGTAGGGCAGCAGGTCAATCTTGTTGATGAGGACAACATCGGCTTCGTGGAACATCAGGGGATATTTAAAGGGCTTGTCGTCGCCCTCCGGGGTGCTGGCAATTAAAATCCTTATATCCTCACCGATTCTAAACTCGGCCGGGCAGACCAGGTTGCCCACGTTCTCGATAAGCAATAAATCAATATCATTTAATGGCACATCGCCCAGGGCACTGGCGGTCATGCTGGCGTCGAGGTGGCACTCCCCGCCGGTATTTATCTGGACTACGGGCACATCTTCCTTGCCGATGGCTTCGGCATCCAGGCTGGAGCTGATATCGCCCTCGACCACCCCCACCCTGGTTTTCCCCTTGAGCCGCTTGATGGTCTCCATAATGACGCTGGTCTTGCCCGCCCCCGGCGAGGCCATAACATTGACCACAAAGACCTGGTTGCTGTCAAAAAGCTGCCGGTTTTTGCCGGCTATCTGGTCGTTAGCCCCCAGGATATTCTTGACCACCTTGATTTCCATTTAGTCCACCTCGATACTCTCCACGAAGAGCTCCTTGCCACCTGTAATCTCTATATTATTACTCTGACAGTGGGGACAAGTCCAGTCGAACTCCCCCAACTCGAATTCTTTATGGCAGTTCTGACACTTGGCCGTGGTCGGAATAACTTTAAAGTTAAGCACCGCCCCCTCCGCCGGCGTCCCCTTGCTCAAGAAATCAAAATAGAACTGGACGCAGCGCCCCACCACCCCGGTCATCTCCCCCAGCACCAGGTTGATTTTGCCCACTTTCTCCGCCTCAGCCTCCTCGGCTTGCTTGAGAACCAAATCGAGCATACTCTGGGTTATGGCAAGCTCGTGCATATCAGCAAATCCTCGGCAACAGGTCGCCCACCAGCATATCCACGATGCGGTACGCCCCCAGAACGGTTTTCATTACCACCCGCCCCGCCGGCTTGGCAACCACCTCCCCGATAATAACGGCGTCCCTGCCGTATTTATTCTTTTTCATCGCTTTTATAATTTTATCGGCATCCCCCGCCGGAACTATAGCCACCAGCCTGCCCTCGTTGGCGATATACAAGGGGTCGAAGCCCAGCATCTCGCAGGCGCCTAAAACCTCCTCCCGCACCGGGATATCCTTCTCTTCAATCCTGATACTCACTTTAGACTGCCCGGCAAGCTCGTTCAGGGTCGACGCCAGCCCGCCGCGGGTCGGGTCGCGCAGGCAGTTGATGTTTTGGCTAACTTTGAGCATATCCGCCACCAGTCCCCCCAGCGGGGCGCAGTCGCTCTTAAGGGTGGTGGCAAAGCTCAGGCCCTCCCGCTGGCTCATCACGGCGATGCCGTGGTCGCCGATAGCCCCGCTTAAGATAACCTTATCCCCCGGCTGAGCCTTATCCCCGGTAATATCAACCCCCTCGGCTATCACCCCCACCCCGGCGGTGTTGATAAACAGCCTGTCGGCGCTGCCCCGGGGCACCACTTTAGTATCGCCGGTGACGATTTCCACACCCGCCTCCCCGGCCGCCGCCCGCACCGAATTAACTATCTTTTCCAGCTCGCTCAAGAGAAGCCCCTCCTCAATGATAAAAGCCAGGCTTAAATATAAAGGTTTCGCCCCGGACATGGCTAAATCGTTAACCGTGCCGCAGACGGCTAACTTGCCGATGTCCCCGCCGGGGAAAAACATGGGGCTGACCACGTAGCTGTCGGTGGTAAAGGCAAGCTTACCGCTCACCTCAAAAACCGCCGAATCGTCCAGCTTATCCAGCAGGGGATTGGCTAACGTCCTGACAAAGCTCTTCTCCACCAGGTCGTGGGCAAGCTTGCCGCCGCCGCCGTGAGCCAGAAGAATTTTATCCTCCACGGCCCTCTCCATATAAATAGTAAGCCGAGCAGCTGCCCTCGCTGGAGACCATGCAGGGCCCCACCGGGCTCTCCGGGAGGCAGACCTTGCCGAAAAGCGGGCAGTCAGCCGGCTTTTTGACCCCGCGCAGGATGTCGCCGCAGATACAGCCCGCCGGCTCCGCCACCGGCCCCGGCTTTAATTCAAAATTAGCCTCGGCGTCAAAGCGCCGGTATTTCTCCCTCAGCTTCAGCCCGCTGTCGGCAACCTCCCCCATCCCCCGCCACCGGGCCGGACAGGGCTCAAAGACCTGCTCCATCAGCTTTAAGGCCTGCCGGTTGCCCTCGGGGCGCACCCCCCGCCGGTAGGCTATTTCAACTTTAGACTGTCCCTTTTCCACCTGCTCCACCAGCATGTCCACGCACTGCAGTATGTCCAGGGGCTCGAAGCCGGAGACGACGCAGGGGATGCCGTACTCGTTGGCGATAAACTCCCAGGGGTGGGAGCCGATGATGGTGCTGACGTGCCCCGGGCAGACCAGCCCCCCAAGCTCCACCTCGCCGGCGTCGAGCAGCGCTCGTATCACCGGCGGGCATAGCTTATGTAAAGAAAGCACGTAATAGTTCTTTATCCCCCGCTCCTCCGCCTGTAATATAGAAGCAGCCACGGTGGGGGCGGTGGTCTCAAAGCCGATGCCCAGAAAGACCACCGGCTTATCCGGGTTGTCTTCGGCGGCTTTGAGGGCGTCCATGGTGGAGTAGACCGTCATCACCCCGGCGCCCTCGGCTTTAATTTTTTGCAGGCTGGAACGGCTGCCCGGCACTTTGAGCATATCCCCGAAGGTGGCGATAATCACATCTGGAATTTGCGCTAAAGCAAAGGCCTTGTCCAGGTCGGCGTTGGCGGTGACGCAGATGGGACACCCCGGCCCCGATACCATCTCGATATTTTGGGGCAGCACCTGGCGGATGCCGTAGCGGAAGATGGTCACGGTATGGCCGCCGCAGAACTCCATGAAGCGCGCCGGCGTTTTTGAGCTGCGCTTAATATGGGAAATCAAACCCTCAGCAAGCTCCGAGCGCCGGAATTCGGTGATATACTTCACCCCGCCTCCTCGGCTTCGGCTATTTCCCGCAAAAGCGCCAGCGTTTCTTCGGCTTGTTCCTGGTCGAGGACGTTTATGGCGTAGCCAGTGTGGACCAGCACGTAGTCCCCCACTTTGGCTTCGGGGGTGAGCCGGAGGCTGATGCGGCGGGTTATGCCGCCAATCTCGGCCTCGGCTTCTTTATCGTCTATTGATTTGATTAACACCGGAATTGCCAGACACATAATTTAATCCTTAATCTCTTTAATCTCCTTGCCGACGCTGAAGGCTTTGGCTAAGGGTTCACCGATGGCGTAGTATTTGCCGGGGACAAAGACGAAAGGCTTAACCTTATTAATATCCGGCTTGCCCTTGGTCAGGCAGTCCTCGGAGACATGGGTCTCCACCACCCTGCCCACGACCAGGGCATGGCTGCCCATATTTAGAATGTGCACCACCTCGCACTCCAGGTTGATGGGGCACTGCTCGATAAGCGGGGCGCCGGCCGTCTGGCCGTAAAAGACCTTGAACTGGCAGTCCTTTACCTTGTCCGTTTTAGCCCCGGAGATAAGCCCGCAGTAATCGGTCTCCCTGACCAGCTCGCGGGAAGGGACGTTGATGGAGAAGGTCAGGTTCTGGCGGATGCCCTTCAGCGAGTAGCGGGGGTGCTGCAGGGCGATGGAAACGGCCGGCGGGTCACTGGCGGCGACCCCGGTCCAGGCGACAGCGGCAAAATCGGCTTTGCCATCAACATCAGCCCCGACCAGTACAGTGGGGTGAGGCCATAGCATCGGCTGGGGGCCCATCTTGGTTTTTTTCATTTTACTACCTACCCTTAACTCTCTCAAATCTTAGCAAAGTTGGCAACTACCGCCTGCCCCAGCGAGATACCGCCGTCGTTAGCCGGCACCAGGCGGTGGGTGAGCACCTCAAAGCCCTCCCTCTTTAGAGCGGCGGTAGCCAGCTTTAGCAATAAACGGTTCTGGAAGACCCCCCCACTCAACGCCACCCGCTTTATACTACTCTCCCTGGCTATCAGTTTGCACATCCCGGCAACTATCTCGGCCACCGTATAATGAAATTTAAGCGATATCTCCGGCACCGGCACTTTATTTCTTATATCCTCAACAACCCCCAGCAGCAGCTCCCTTAATTTAACCACCCTCATTCCCCCCTCCTCTTCAATAGAGAAGGGGTAAGCCCCCGCTTTCATTTTATCAGGAGCCAGCATCTCCAGCTCGATAGCCGCCTGCGCCTCGTAGTCTATCTCCCCCCTCACCCCGACCAGGGCGGAAACGGCGTCAAAGAGCCGCCCCGCGCTGGAAGTCAAGGTAGAGTTTATCTTCCGCTTCAACTGCTGCTTGATTACCTCTATCTCAGCTTGCTTAATCCCGGCAAGGGGCAGACCATCTAATTTAAAGTCCTCGCCCAGCAGGGTATAGAGATAGCTCAAAGCCATGCGGTAGGGCTTCTTTATGGCCGCCGCCCCGCCCGGCAGGGGCACGTACTCAAAATGCCCCACCCGTTTGAAATCTTTATAGTCGGCAAGCAGAAACTCGCCGCCCCAGATGGTGCCGTCGCTGCCGTAGCCCGTCCCGTCCAGCGCCACCCCGATAACTTTCTCTTTAACCCCGTTCTCGGCAAGGCAGCCGGCGATGTGGGCGTGGTGGTGCTGCACCGGCACCAGCTTTAAACTCGCACTTGCCCCCGTATCAACAGCGTATTTGGTGGCAAGATAATCCGGGTGCATATCATAAGCGATAATCTCCGGCTCAATACGGAACAGCTTCTTATAAAGCTCGATAGTGTTTTCAAAATGCTCCAGCGTCTCCTCGTTCTCCATGTCGCCGATGTGCTGGCTCAGGAAGGCGTGCTCGTCCCGGGTCAGGCAGAAGGTATTCTTGTCCTCGGCGCCGCAGGCAAGTATTTGTTTGGCTTTAAAGGGCAGAAATATGGGGTAGGGGGCGTAGCCCCGCGCCCGCCTTATAGCCTGCGCCTCGCCGTCTTCGACCATATAAACGCTGTCGTCATAGCGGGCGTAGATATCCCTGTTATGCATCAAAAAATAGTCGGCGATGCCCTTTAACCTTCGCAAAGCTTCATCATTGTCACCGGCAATGGGCTCCTCGCTTAAATTACCGCTGGTCATCACCAGCGGCAGCCCGACCTCTTTTAATAACAGGTGGTGCAAAGGCGTATAGGGCAGCATCACCCCCAGATACTTTAGATTGAGGGCAACCGCCCCGGCTATGTCCGAGCCTTGTTTCCAGCGCAAAAGCACGATGGGGCACTGGGGAGACTCCAGAAGCTTTTTCTCCTCCCCGGACAGCAGGCAGTGCTTTTCGATTTCTTTAATACTACTTATCATCACCGCCAGCGGCTTGGAGGGTCTTCTCTTTCTATCTCTCAAGGTATTTACCGCTTGCTGGCTGGTGGCGTCGCAGGCAAGCTGAAAGCCTCCCAGCCCCTTCACCGCCAGTATTTTGCCCTCTTTGAGCAGAGCAGCGGCTTTTTTAATAACATCTTTACTGGCTACCGCCCTGCCCTGGCTATCGACTAACTCTAAACTTGGCCCGCAGTCGGGGCAGGCGTTGGGCTGGGCGTGAAAGCGGCGGTCCAAGGGGTCGTCGTACTCTCGCTGGCACTGGGGGCACATCTTGAACTTACGCATGGTAGTCTTAGGACGGTCATAGGGAATATCCTCGATGATGGTAAAGCGCGGCCCGCAGTTGGTGCAGTTGGTAAAGGGATAACGAAAGCGCCGGTCGCTCTGTGAAAAAATCTCCTTTTGGCAATCAGCGCAGGTGGCGATGTCCGGCGATACCAGCTGGTACTGCCCCGGCCGGCTCAGGCTCGGCTCAATCCTAAATTCGGTATAGCCTCTGGGGGGATGAAAAGTGGCGTCGACGCTCTCGATGCGGGCAACAGGCGGGGCTTTGCCTTGGAGGTCACTGATGAAATTCCGTACCGCTTTCTCGGCTCCCTCCACCTCGATGTCAACGCTGCCCGAGGTGTTGCGCACCCGGCCCTTCAGCCGGTACTGGTGAGCCAAGCGGTAGACAAAGGGCCTGAAGCCTACCCCCTGCACCACCCCCCGCACCTCTATCCTCGCCTGTCTCCCCGCTCCGGTCAGCACCATCAGCCTACCCCACTGCTACGGAGTCACCCTCCAGCCCTTCGCCGAATAGTCTTTAGCGGGGGTAAATTCCTTGAGGAGGTCAAGCCTGCCCAGCCGCTTCAGGCGCTCATATATAAGCTCCCAGGCGCAGTCTCTCTCCGGGTCAAGCTCGCACTTGCCGTTGCTGGCGCCGCCGCAGGCGCCGTTGAGCAGCCCCTTGGAGCAGCGGGTAACCGGGCAGATACCGCCGGTGAGAGCCAGGATGCAGTCGCCGCAGGCGCTGCAGCTGTCGAACATTTTGTCTTCCTGCCGGTCGTCGATACCGATGAAATGGGAGTTCTGCGCCGGGATGGCGGGGAGGTCGGGGAAGAACTTGGCAATGGTCTGCGGCCCGGCGCCGCAGGCCAGGGAAAGCACCGCCTCCACATCCTCCACATAGGGCTTTATCGCCGAGGTGGTCAATACGGAATCGCACTGCTTGACCACCGAGGTCACTTTAAACTCAAATTCCTTGCCCTTCAGTTTGCCGGCAAGCTCCAGCAGCTGTTTTAAGGTCTTGGCTTCCCTTATGCCCCTGGGCGGCTGGGTACAGCCGTCGCAGCCGGCAATCAGTATCTTGCGGTAGGGGGATATGGACTCCATAATTTCGTCCAGCGGTTTCAGCGTGGTGACAATCATTTTGTTTCCCCCTTCTCGGCACCCTTCTTAGCCCCCTCCAGGCTCTGGCGGAACTCACGTACTTTCTCCTCCACCTGCCCCGGGTAGCGGGGGGACACCGGGCTGAAGCTAATCTTATCGCCCAGGCCTATCTGCTCCAGCTTCTCCTTTATATTGGCAACCACGTGCTCAGCCTTGGCGCTCACCCCCTCCTGCTTGCAGTCATCCTCGGAGCAGGCCACCACCATCACGCCGTCGGCGCCGCTCTGCAGCGCCTCCAGCACATGAACGGCCTCAATCCGTCCGGCGCAGGGCAGCTCTATGGCGCCGACATTGGGGCTCATATCCCCGTTTAAGGGCGGATAGTACGCCCACTGGCAGCGGAAGACCAGTATTTTAGGCGGCTTCACCTCGGCCAGCAATTGCGGAATCAAATTTGAAATTCGCTCCCTCTCCCAGTTATCCATGTCGAGGGCAAAGGCCGGGCAGAGGGCGACGCAGAGGCCGCACCCCCGGCAGGCGTCCAGGTCAAAGCTTATCCCCCCCACACTCTCCAGCTTGGGGGCGTGATAGGGGCAGCAAGCCACGCAGGTGCCGCAGGCGATGCAGAGGTCTTTATTCACCTTCACCTTGAGGCTGTTCCGCTTCAGGGTGATGGCCTCCGGGCCGTAGCCCAGCTGCTCCAGCATGCGGTTGAGGGCGACGACCCGGCGCCCGGCGAGGGGGCTGCCCCGTTGAAAGCGGCAGTAGTCCTCGTCGCAGGCCAGTATATTAATCTTCTTTATTCCGGCTACCATCACCCCCAGCAACACCTCCTCGGGAATACGCCCCACACAGGGGACGGCCAGCGGGATAAACTCTTTTACCCCAAAGAGCTTACCCACCTCACTGAAGTCGGGGGCGCTGCCCTTGCACATTATAACCAGGGTATCGCTCTTGTACTGCGGCCTGACCTTCTCCAGGTATTTAAGCACCGAACCGCAGCTGTAGTAGATGGTGTCGATAGCCTTGGCTGGACAGGCGGAATAGCAGATACCGCAGACCTGGCACTTCTCAATATCCAGAACCATTTTGTTGTTTTCGTGGTCCTGGGTGATGGCGTCGTAGGGGCAGAGAGAACTGCAGATAGTACAGCGGCTGCACTGCTCCTCTTTGATATTAACGGCGACTTTCGGCTCGGCGACCGTTTGGCTCAAAATAGCACCCTTTCTAGTTACCCTTTACCCTGACCGTTGCTGTGAAGCGGGCCAAGCTGGGTTACCTCATCGATAAACCCGTTAACGGTATCGCGGAACTTGTTGCCCTCGGAGGCGGAAATCCACTCCAGCCTTAACCTCTCCGGCTCTATCCCCATCTGGGGCAGCACACTATGGAGCAGGCTCACCCGCCGCCTCGCCTTGTAGTTGCCGCTGCTGTAGTGGCAATCTCCGGGATGGCAGCCGGCCACCAGCACCCCGTCGGCGCCCCGGGCGAAGGCGTGAAAGACAAAGGAGGGGTCAATCCGGCCGGAGCACATGGTGCGGATTACCCGGAAATTGGGCTTCATTTTCAGCCTGGAAGTGCCGGCCAGGTCAGCGCCGGCGTAGGAACACCAGTTACAGCAAAAAACTAGGACTTTGGGCTCGAAGTCTGACATAGCCTTTCCTCCTTTACTATCTGACCGACAATTAACGATATACTCTGCTTTAATTCCGGGGTGCACTCCTCCCCGAAGGTAGTATTATCTTTTACCTCCACGGCGTAGATGCTCACCTCAGGGGGGAGGGGATAGCCCAGCTTTTCCCCCAGCTTGAAGGCGGTGGCGATATCCAGACCGTGGGAGGAAGAGAAATCGGACCTGGGCTTAAGGTCCTCCAGGGTAAGCTTATACAGCTCCCCCGGTTTGCCCTTTCCCGTCTTAATAGAATCGATGATAACCAGCTTATCGTAGCCGGTAACCTCTTCCAGTATGGAAAGCCCGGCCTCGCTGGTAGCCTCCACGGTTATATCGGGAAACTCCCTTTTCAGCGCCTCGGCTATCCGGATGCCGACGGCATCATCGGTCAGGATGGGATTGCCGAACCCCAGAATAAGGGTCTTCATTATCGCTTTAGTTCTTACCCTCTCCAAAAGACTCCAGAAATATCTCGGGAATACCGGGTAGTTCCCCGTCCACCCAGGACTTAAGGCAATTGAGGGAGCAGAAGCTGTACTGAGTCACCTCCCCCGGACCCTCCCAGCAGGACACGGTAAACCAGCCCTCGAGGGCATAGCAGGGAGGCTTCCCCTCAGGGCATTCCAGCTTTTCGCCGCAGACATGACAGCAAAGGTTCTCTTCCAGCTCAGCCATTTATCTTGACTATCCTCTTTATAATGAACAGGAGTCGCAGCTGTCCGTCGAACAAGTGCTACAACTGCTACCCCCGCCAGAATCAAAATCCAAAGAGTCGTCGGAGCAGCTGCAGAACCGGGAAAGCACGCGCCCGGCTTTGCCGCCGCACTCGGGGCAGGCCACGGACTTGCCCGCCTGGCTCATCGGTTTAAGCAGCTCGAACTTCCGCTTACAATCGGAACAGACATACTCGTATATCGGCATTTTTCTATCGGCGGCTAAACCGCCACCACCTCCTTGACCTCGGGTATCTCCTCTTTGAGTATCCGTTCGATACCCTGCTTCAGGGTCAGGGTTGCCATCGGACAGCCGGCGCAGGCACCCTTCAGAGTTACCTTGACCACCCCATCGTCCACCCCCACCAGCTCAACATCACCGCCGTCGGCCTGCAAGGCCGGTCTTATTTTAGCTAAAGCCGCCTCTATCTTCTCCTTCACAACCCACCTCCTTATTGATAACACTATTTAAACGCTGGCTATTACTTTGCCAGGTTATCTTTCCAGTTTCTTGACCAGGACTCCACTGGAATCGTAAACACTAAGCTCCAGGGGCGTTCTCCCCGGCAGGGAATGGGTGGCGCAGGCGTGGCAGGGGTCGTAAGCCCGGAAGGCCATCTCAATCATGTTCAGGATACCATCGGGCACATCGCCGTTCTTTATCAGCGCCTTGGCCGCCTTCTCCACCGACATATTAATCGCCGCCGAGTTATTCTGGGTAGCTACAATCAGGTTGACCTTGGTGATAATTCCCCTCTCGTCGGTCTGGTAGTGATGGATAAGGGTGCCCCTGGGCGCTTCCACCACCCCCACCCCCTCCTTGGGGGTCTCGGTGGGCAGGTTGACGATGTCATCCGAGGTAATCTCGGGGTCTTTAGCCAGCTCCAGCACTCTCTCCGAAGCGTAGAGCGCCTCAACCAGCCGCGCCCAGTGGAAGGCCAGGGTGCTGTGCACCGGCTTGCCCCCCAGCGTGGAATACATCTTATCGTAGGCTTCCTGGGCCAGCGGCGTGGCCATGCCTTCGGAGGCGTTTAAGCGCGCCAGCGGGGCCACCCGGAAGACGCCGCTCTCCTTGCCATCGACAAAGCCCTTCCAGCCCACATTCTTGAGGAAGGAAAATCTGACGTAGGTCCAAGGCTCAACGTGCTCCCTTATGTGGTCCAGGTAATCCTGCCCCTTGAACTTGGCGTATTCTTTCCCGTCGGGGTCGACTACCCTTATCATGCCGTCGTAGAAATTCACCTTGTTATTCTCGTCCACCAGGCCCATGTAGTAGGTCTTATGGGTGTAGACATCGCCGGTAATCAGGTCCACATAGTCTTTATTCTTTAACACCACATCATCGAAAAGCCCCAGGGCAACCTGGCAGAACTCGACGCCGTACTCACCGGCCTCGATGATGGTCTTTCTCTCGTCCTCGCTAATCTGCTTGGACACCCCCCCCGGCAGCCCGCAGGTAGGCATTACCGGCTTGCCGCCGATTATCCGCAGCACGTTCCTCATCCGCTTGCGCATCTCGATGACCTTGCCCCCCACCTCCAGCCCCACCTTGCCGATAACGCCCAGCACGTTCCTCTCGGCGGCGGGCGCCGTCGGCCCGACGACGAAGTCGGGACCGCCCAGGAAGATGAAGTGCAGAATATGGTCCTCGGCGATGAAGGCGTTGTACATCAGCTCCCTTATCTTCTTGGCCGCTGAGGTCGGCTCTACCTTAAACAGGTCATCCAGGGCTTTGGTAGCCGCCATGTGGTGGGCGGTGGGACAGACGCCGCATATCATGGTGGTGATGCGGGGCATCTCCTCGGCGGCTCTGCCCTCGGAAAACTTCTCGAATCCCCTTAGTTCGGGAATCTGCAGGCAGGCACGCTCGCAGTTGCCCTCGTCGTTGAGGAATACCTCTATCTTGCCATGTCCCTCAAGCCTGGTTATCGGGTCGATGGTTATCTTCTTCATGCCGCCCTCCTATTCCATCCTCTTTCTTCTCAGCAAAGAAGAAGCCAGACTAAATCTATAGAACGTCCCAGCCGGGTCGACGATGCTGTCCATCAGCTTCTTGACCTCCGCCTCGCTCATGGTCTCCTCGCCCTCAATTCCCAGTATCGAGGCGACCATGGACAGGGCTTTGGCTCCCTGGTCAACGACGCCGTCCACCGGGCCGAAGCACCCCCGGCACGGCTGGTTAGCCCGGATGCAGGTCTCGCCGCAGCCGGTGCGGGTCGCCGGCCCCAGGCAGATTATCCCCTGCGCCAAAAAGCACTTCTCGGGGTCCATCTTTACCTGCCAGGGTCTCTTGATCTCGTCAATAGCCAGCTTATCCGGCTTGGATTCCGCCCTGGGGCAGGTATCGCACAGCGCTTTGTTGGGCGCCAGCACCGCCCCCTTCTCCGGCAGCTTCCCCTCCAGAATGGCATTAATCGCGTTCATTATCAAATCGGGCGGCGGCGGACAGCCGGGCAGATAGTAATCAACATCTATGGTCTGGTCCAGGGTCTTCACCGTATCATAGAACTCGGGCAGGGTAAGCTCGCCCTCTTTAACCTTGGTCTTCAGCTGGGGGAAAATCTTATCGGGGTTGTCCACGGTGGGGACTTCTCTATATACCCTCTCGAAGATGGAATCCCGGTCCCAGAAGTTGGCCAGCCCCGGAATCCCCCCCAGGTGGGCGCAGGCGCCAAAGGCAACCACCAGCTGTGATTTTTGCCTTAAGAGCTTGGCCATCTCTTCCTGCTCTTCCAGCCTCACGGCGCCGTTGATGAAGCTCACCGCAATTTCGCCGTCCTTCATAGCTTCGATATCCTTGCGTTTGAAGTCCAGCGCTACCGGCCAGAGCACGATATCCACAGCATCGGCTACCTTCAATATATCTTCGTTAAGGTCAACTACGGCCTCCTCACAGCCACCACAGGAAGCACACCAGTAAAAAGCTACCTTTGGTTTAGCCATCTTTAACCCCCTTTCGCTAACAACAACCGGAAGTTTATCTTTCTCCCTTTAAGAGAACGGCGTAATCTAGCTAGGGTAACCAGAAAAAATAACCGGAAAGGGTAATAGAGGAAAGGAAACACTCGAGGTGCTGAGGGCACAATTTACTAAAGCTTGCCTTTTTGCTTGGCATAATTCGCTCTATCCGCTCGCCGCTAGCCTCTGCCGTGCCTAACTGTGGGCTAAAAACTTTATCTACCGCGGATACTTTAGCTCCGAATTTCCCAGTTCAAACCAGTCCCGACACCACTTCCCAAGAATTTTAGCATTCTGGTTTTTGGCTGTCAATTATATTGTACTGGTTTCAGCCTCTAAAAGGCAAATTTACCTAAGGAAATCCACCCACCAAAACCCACTATTGACAACCCGTAATCATTCTGATACACTTGTTTCTGAAACAAATGTATTAAGAGTTAACTATGCCACGTGCCACAGATACCCGGTCGCGCATCCTCACCTTCATCCGCCACTTCCTGGACCGG
>Ga0315547_1000562_pt1 | contig 35646 bp, 35 predicted proteins | sample SalMarSW160240MG_2_FD_202542 | JGI IMG/M metagenome (GOLD analysis project Ga0315547, IMG submission 202542) | Salt marsh sediment microbial communities from the Plum Island Ecosystem LTER, Massachusetts, United States - Salt Marsh Sediment SW1601-240 ...
TACGCGAATATATACCAAAATATACAGCTCAAACCCTTATTGAAGTCTCACCGCCAGTAGAAACTGACCCTATGAACATTGTGGCCACTCAAGTAAATAAGGATATACATTACCAGCACCGCTTATCAATTGCTAACCTTATAAAACAGCAGAGAACTTTACAAGATTTGCTTCAGAAGAATGACAAAGTTAGAGCAACGAATTGGTTTCGACGTTATGCAAAATATGGCAAAGGTGGAAATATTATAAGCATAACCAAAGCCTTCAAGAATTTGAAGAGAAACCTTACAGTTTATGCCCACCGAGATGCAGAGTTTGTTGAGCTGTCTATGACCTGTCGCAGTGCTGAAGAAGCAGCAGCGATAGTCAACGAGATGGCACAGTTGTTTGTTAATTCGCACGGCAGTATAAAAAGAGCTGAGCTAACTGAGAGGCTCACAAAGCTTGAAGATCGCCAGGAATGGATTCAAAGGGAGCTGACCAGCACCGAAGATGCGATGGATAATGTGCGCAAAGATTCCGGTATTACCGATCTGGAGCAGCCCGTAGGGCGTTACTGGCGCCATACATTCGAGGTAACTCTGGATGATTTGGAATTGCAGCAAAACGAGCTTATTCTATCTGTAAAACAAGCAGAGGCCGATTTGGAGAATCTCAAGGAGCTGGCAGAAGGCCCGGTTACGGTGCAAATCGAACAGGCTGTTGAGAGCGACCCCGTTATGATTATGCTTGCCGAACAGCTTGCATTTCAGGAGACACAGCTTGCAGGCCAGCTTACAAAGTTTGGTGGAAATCACAGAGTCGTGCGTCAGACTCGCCAGCTAATAGACGAAATCAAAAAGAGAAGGCAGGGCAGACAGAGAATAATAGCGGAACAGACTCGGCAGGCGGCGCTCGAAAATACACAAGACAAGCTGATTGTATTATACAGGAGGCTCGAAGAATTGCAGAGTATGCGGGCCGAAGCGGCTGCAAAGAAGAAGGAGCTCGATTTGGCCCGCGTGCAGTACGAAAAGATACTGAAGGTAAGGGACGAGAGAATCGAGATGCTTAATGAGATCAAAAAGCAGATCGAGAAAATGAGGATAATGCTCAATGACCCGGCAACACCCAAGGTGCAATTAGTAGGTTTGGCTCCTGCACCGCTGGAAATGGTTGCTTCTCGGCAGTGGTGGCTTTGGTTTCCCGGCGGGACTATGGTTGGTTTTATGCTGGGCATAGGTCTTGCCTTGCTTATTGAAATGGCTAATGACTTGGTACGGACACCAAGAGACGTGACCAGGTTCTTGGACATTCCTCTGTTGAGTGTTATTCCTGATGCCTCTGAGGATTACCTGGGCCGAAAGGTTAATTTGCCTTTGACTGTTCATCAGGCACCTCATTCTGTTACAAGCGAATGTTACAGGCAGCTTCGGGCCAACTTTGAGCTGGCGGCTTCTGCAAGGTCTCGTAAGGCCGTGCTTGTTACAAGTGGTGACGCGGGGGACGGCAAGACATCTGTCGCTGTTAATCTGGCGATAACTTTTGTTGCCGAGAATAAAAAGGTGCTGCTCATTGATGCCAATTTTAGAAAGCCGAGTTTACAAAAAATATTTCCCATTGAGCCGGCAGGGGATTCAGAGACAGATTCTTCTAATCTCGGATTGAGCAATCTGCTGAGGGATCAGTGTGGTTATGAGGTTATAATATCCAGCGGCATAGAGGGCCTTGATATAATCAATTCAGGCTCACCACCTTCAAATCCGGCGGAGCTGCTTGCAAGCAGCCAAATGAAAAAGCTGATTAGTGAGCAACGGAAGATATATGATCATGTTATACTTGACGGTCCGCCGGTACTGTTGGTAAGCGATGCAAAGGTTTTGGCAAAAATTGCGGATGTTACAATTATGGTATTTAATGCCGCTTCCACAAGCAGAGGTGCCGCACAGAGATCTGCGTATGAGCTTAAAGTAGTGGGCGCCAAGCTTGTGGGCTGTGTGCTCTTTGCCGCAAGGACAATGAAAGGCGGTTATTTCAACAAACAATTCAAGTCCTATCGCCGATATCAGAAGAAGCTACGAAAACTTGCCGGTGCTGCCTCTGTTTAGAGCTTACAGGCAGATAACAAACAAGTCGAAAAAAAGTTCCCATTTTGCGAGGAGGAGTGTAAAATAGGAACGTTTTTATATAACAAAATCTATGTTGATTTTAGCCCCAGGTTTTACACTGGTGGTTTATTTAGATCGTTTAGCCGTTTCCGGTACGGAAACGGTGGAAAGTCAGAATTCAATAAGATTCTTTTGGAAGAGGTCGTTTGATGGACAAATTTTTGGTTACAGGCGGAGCCGGCTTTATCGGCTCAAATATCTGTAGAAGGCTTGTTGCGCAGGGCTGCTTTGTTAGGGTTGTTGACAATTTGCTGACCGGCAAAAAAAGCAATCTCGATAATTTTATAGAAAAAATCGAGTTCATTGAAGCCGATATGGGCGACGAAACCATCGCTCGCTCAGCTATGAAAGATATTGATGTCGTATTGCACCAGGGTGCTCTGCCCTCTGTGCCGCGTAGCGTTGACGACCCCGCCGACACGCACAAGCATTGTGTCGATGCAACTTTCACACTTCTCTTAGCAGCTCGCGATGCCGGCATAAAGCGTTTTGTTTATGCGTCAAGCTCTGCTGCTTATGGTGATACGCCGACTTTATCGAAGGTCGAAACGATGTCACCTGCTCCGCTTTCACCTTATGCGGTGGGAAAGCTTGTAGGCGAATATTATGCTAAAGTATTTCACGAAGTGTATGGCCTTGAGACTATTTCGCTGCGGTATTTTAACGTCTTTGGGCCATATCAGGACCCCACGAGCCAATACGCCGCTGCAATTCCTGCTTTTGTAACAGCCATATTGAAAGATGAGCCGCCGACCATTTATGGCGATGGCGAGCAGAGCCGGGATTTTACTTACGTTGATAATGTCGTTGAAGCTAACTTACTTGCCGCACGAGCTAAACAAACAAAAGGTGAAATCCTAAATATAGCTTGTGGTGAAGCTGTCACTGTCAATGAGATTATTGATATGATAAATGAAATTCTTGGCAAAAATATCAAGCCGATTTATACCGATCCACGCCCCGGCGATGTAAAACATTCCCTCGCCGACATCACCGCAGCCGAGAAACTACTCGGCTTCAAACCGAAAGTCTCCTTCCGACAAGGCCTGGAGCTTGCTATAAATTGGTATCGGGAAAATCTTTTGTAATATCGCATGTTTTTTCTTGGGCAAGTATGAGTAGAATCTCGGGTATTGTTAGCTTTTTTGATTTTGCTTTTTTAATCTAAGCAGATATTTTAGGTCCTCTTTATCTTTGGGGCGAGCAGCAGCTTTTTTCATTTTTATAAGGTCATTAAGTGAGGCAAACCAGACGAATGTTTTTCCAAACCGAGCCTTTATTTTATTCTTCCATACTTTCTCAAATGTTATTCCTTTGACGACGGGGTGAATATCGGTTTCAACAATATATTGACGAATCAGCAGCTTTTTCGCTATAAGGTCATCTATTGTTATATCTGTGACATCATATCCGAATTCTTTTAGCGCTTTCAATGTTCTGCGGGCGTTTTCTTCTTCCGCTTTTATAAAGATATCAATATCCAGTGTTGCGCGTGAATAGCCGTGAACAGGAAAGGCGGTGGCGCCGATTATGACAAATTTAACGTGGTTTTCTTTTAATAATTTTAGTAGTCGTTCTGTGTGCATTTCGTTTTTTGCGCAGGCTCAACATTTCTTGGGTTTTTGTGAACATCAATTCGAACCGCTGCTGAGTTGTTAGAGAGGTAAGATATTTTAATTCAAATTCAATTTCTTTAGCTTCGTTATGCTTATCCAGCTTCAGAATAGCCATATATCACCTTTCAGCCACGGTTTCAACCGAGTTGACTGGATTTCCAAAAAGATATTACCCGTGATATCTACACATTTCAATAAAAAAAAGCACCCTGGTTGCCCCGGCGATGTAAAGCATTCCCTCGCCGACATTAGCGCAGCCGAGAAACTGCTCGGCTTCAAACCGAAAGTCTCCTTCCGACAAGGCCTGGAGCTTGCTATAGATTGGTATCGTGAAAATCTTCTTTGACTCTACTATCCTGAGCGAAAACAAAGACCGATGGCACGTTCTCATTTTTCTTTTGTACGGACACGTTGATTTTCTTAGGTGTTTCTCCTATAGAAAGCATCTCTCTGGCCAATTCATATACCGGTTAATACCAACCATAAAAATTAATGACGCTTTATGATGATTTGCTACAAGCTGCCTGAGAGTCTTGATAAGTTGTCCATTTTTATTCAGAGGTTATCTGTAGCATATACCGCTGCTCCTATATCGAGCGCAATAATTTTTTATAACTGGTATAAATTAACAACTGTGTACCGACTTTAAAAGAATACCTAAGTATCTTAGGTATTCTTTTAAAGTCAATTCTTGATTGTTGGGTAATCGAAAGGTAGGATGTGCTCTGCACACAGTAATAGAATTGGTGGGCAAGGCTCGACTGAGCTCGTCGAAGTCTGCCCACCCTACATTACCCTCTTTCATATTGTGTCGTGCGTCTTGAGTCAATAGGGCGTTGCAGGTTCTTTTGAACATCTTTCATAGGTTATGTTTAATGCTCGTAGTCTTTTCGATTAGTCAAAAAGACTATGTGCCTAATACACTTCATTAGAAAAATAATCACTACAATTTTACATACAGGATATATGTGAATACATTTAGTATTTCATGACTTTGTTAGCTGAAATGTGTAGTTGTATTCCGCGAAGGCCTGCAAAAAGCGATAGATTGGTATCGGGAAAACCTTCTCTGATGTCATTGCGAGGTCTGCGTAGCAGGCCGCGGCAATCTTAATTTTTGTCGTTATATATTGTTTCCGTGCTGATATTTACTTAATCTGGTTCTCTTTTAATAATTTCAGTAGTCTTTCTGCGTGTAATCTTTTTCTTGCGTAAGCTCAATAATTCCTCAGTTTTTCTGAATATCAATTCAAACCGCTGCTGAGTTGTTAACGATGTAAGTTAATCTAACTCAAACTCGATTTCTTTAGCCTCGTCGTGTTTGTCTAACTTTAGGATAGCCATATAGTGCCTTTCAGCCGGTCTGACGAATCCAATCGCGAATATTCATTCCAATTCGCTCGATATCTTCCTTTGCCAGCATGCCTCCGTGCATGACAATATTACGAGATTTTTCGAGGGTGTTCAGTACAGCTTTTGTCCATTCGAGATTACTAAGAATGTCCTGAAATACAGACCAGTTAGTAATGATAATTGAAGAAAGATCAGAGAAATCACAATAGTTAATTTCAGAAGCACCACGGGCTCCATGCCAACGAAACTTAGCGTCCTCTTCCATTCTTGTTTTAACTTTTTTCTGAATCCTGTCAGGTAATTTTGACCACCATCCTTCTCCATTTTCCTCAGCCATAGCCTTTATGACCAACTGACGCACCATGTTCTCGAAGGTATGGATTGCTGTATACACTACCGACATAAGCTGTGCATTTGCCAACAGGTCAGGGTCTAGCATATCGAAAGAAAGTGTATGGCGTAGCTCCAAAGCATGTTGCTCCCCGAAATGTTGTCTTCGCTGCCGACCCGCCTTATCAAGACTAGCCTCGGCAAGTATTCCTCGATACACGAAAGAGTAAAGCTGGTCCATTATTTACACAAGATGTTCTCTGAGACTTTTAAAAATAGCATCGAATACCGCCTGATCACGGCTTTCAGGAAGCACGATGCTTATGTGGTATTGCAAGGAATCCAAAGAGAGCTTTCCGGGTGGTGCTGGCACGCCTCTATCTTCGGCTTTCGCGCCCTCAGAAATCGTCGGCTTGGTTTCCTCTTTGCTCACTTTTCGTGCTGGCTCTTTTCCTACCTTCTTTACGACCTTTGAAAAATCTGCCTGTTCGCACAAAGCCTTAAAGGTCGTCGCAATGTTAGATATGACCAATTTTGTTTTTGAACCAGCATATAGTGTAATGAGCTTGTTTTTGATATCCGTCACACTTAGGTCATAAGAATTTGTGTTGACTGCGAACAAATCAGCATAGGCATCACGGATTGCTTCCGCTAGCACGTGCGTGGAGCGTGATCGATCCAAAAATTCGTAGTAGCGTTTTTGCGGGACTCCGTCAGAATCTAAGAAACCGAGTTCCTTAAGTATTCCAACAAACAACCTGTCGTTAGTGCCTTTGAAGCCGAGATTCTCCATGAACTTGTAGGAAAAGCGGTCGGGAGCTTCTGCACTGAGGATTGCATCGAAATATGATGGAATGGCGCTTGGCTTCAGAGTATATTTGTCGGGTAAACCCATTAGCAAATCTCCTTAAAGACCAGATTATTCATTCGTAAATTATAATGACATTGATATGCTTCGCCACTAAAAAACAGCTAGCGGCCATTTTTTCCATTTACCGAGATTGTCCGCTGGCACCTTACTGGGTTTTGAAGCCAAATCCTACTTTAACTGTTCTTTCAATTCCTCAGCGTTCTGGATTATTTCTTCTCGGCAATATCTACAGATAAGCAGGCCTCCGCTGCTTCATGAATGTTTTGGGTAAGCTCTTCAAAAGAATCTCCCTGCGTAACACAGCCGGGAATAGCAGGAATCTCGGCCCAGTGGTCACCTTCGGCCGCTTTTTGTATGATTGTCTCTAACTTCATTGCTATGATCTCACCTTTCAGATGGATTATATTTGTTATCCCACTAAAAACAAGAATTTAAAGTATTTTCCGCTCCCTCACGGTCGCGGCTCTGATAGAAACACCGATGGCGAAGATTTTGAAAATACGTTTAATCCGTGAGATCTGTGGTTAATGGTTTAATTGTTCGCCTTCTAATCGTGCGACGACGGCTGCTCCGCAGGAATCGCCCCAGACATTAACGACTGTTCGCAGCGGAGCATAGCTTCGCAGAGCAGCAGCGGCTCTGTTTTATCCGCCGGTTAACATTGGGTTCATTCGGTGGAATCTGTAATCGGAAGCTGTTCCTTGAGCTTCTCGGCGCTGCGGATTAGCTCTTCTGTTGTTGGTTGTTTTTGCGGGGCAAGCTCAAATGTCCATTCGTATGAATCGACGATTCTCTTTGGGTTCAGCATAGCAAAGAAATCGAACGGAAATTTATCATACCATGGCGCTTGGAGTATGCGGTGGGTATCCAAAGTTTCGTAACCTTCCTTGCTTAGCCTGACCCAATAATCGCCGTACCATTCAAACGAGGTTGTAACCGGCGAGATGCCTATTTCCTCGTCGTTCAGCACGACAAGTGCCCCCTGCGGCTCCGTATTGATTGTTAGCGTGCGTTCTACGCAGCCGGTAAGTAACAAGCTTGCAAACAGCACGAAAACTATCAGGATGAATAAACTGTATCTTTTCATATCTTTTTCCTTTTAACGGGTGAAAACTCCCAAATAAACCCTTCGACTTCGCTCAGGGCAGCCTTGGGGGCTAAATATTTCTTGAACGCCATATTATAAAGAAACGACAGGAATATAGAAATCCAAAATTTAACCAAAGGATTTTTTTGGCGCATATTATTTTATCTATTACTGTTTCAACCATCGCCGTTCTTCTCCGTAGAAGTTATACTACGAAGTCCGCTAGGGGATGCCTTACGGCAGACAAATGCCGGACTTCGACGAGCTCAGTCGAGTCGCGACGGCTAAACATTGATAAAAAAGGAATCCAAATTCATTGACAGCGATTCAGCATACGGTTAAGTTATCGTTGGATTTAGGCTATTATTCTTTAACGGTGTTTTCATTATGAAAATATTGCTCAGTTGGCTAAATGATTACATAGAAGTCGGAGCTTCTGCGAAGCAGGTCGCTGAAATCTTGAGCGATTCAGGATTTCCCTGTGAAGGAATGGACTATCTCGGTGACGATGTGGTTATCGATGTTGAGGTAACCAGCAACCGTGGCGATTGCTTAAGCTACATCGGCATTGCCCGCGAATTATCTGCTGCGACCGGCAAAGAATTAAAAATACCTAAATTTGAGCTAAATGAATCGGACAAGGATGTCACGGAATTTGCTTCTGTTGAGATTCTTGAGCCGGATTTGTGTAGCCGATACACCGCCCGCATAATTGAAAATGTCAAGGTTGGGCCTTCACCCGATTGGCTAAAAAAACGGCTCGAGGCTGTGGGCTTACGGAGTGTCAATAATGTAGTTGACGCCACTAACTATGCGATGATGGAAACCGGCCAGCCGCCACACGCCTTCGACTATGCCAAAATTAATGATGGTAAAATAATCGTCAGAAAAGCCGTTGCCGGTGCACGTATAGTCAGTATCGACGGTACTACGTGTGACTTAAATGCTGATATGCTGATTATTGCTGACTCACAAAGGCCTGTAGCTATAGCTGGAGTAATGGGTGGGTTGGATACCGAGGTCGGCCAAGCCACCGCTACTATTCTTCTGGAGGACGCCTATTTTGACCCGATCAGTGTGCGCAGGACCTCTCGCAAATTAGCCTTGTCTTCAGAGGCGGCTTTTAGATTTGAACGAATCGTGGATGCCGAGATGGTTGACTGGGCATCAAAACGCACCGCACAATTGATTACGCAAGTGGCAGGGGGTAAAGTGGCCAAAGGCGTAGTTGATATTTATCCGAAAAAACCAGAGCTTAAAAAAGTGTCTTTACGCCTTCGGCGTTTAGAAAAGCTGCTGGGCGTTAAAGTACCTTCTGAAGAAGTGGTAAGAATTCTCTCGGCCTTGAGTTTCAAGCCGCAATGCAAGGGCGATTTAGTTATTTGTTTAGTGCCTTCATGGCGTAGTGACGTTTATCGTGAGATCGACCTGATTGAAGAGGTCGCAAGAATCCACGGCTACAATAAAATACTGACAAAGAGTAAAATCGAAATTGAGGTCGTGCCGGTTGATGCCCGTCGGAAATTAACCCAGTCAGTCGGAGCGTACCTGAATGGCTGCGGCTTCTATGAAACGATTAGTGTGGGTTTTGTCAGTGATTCTATCGCTGAGCTTTTTACGGACCGAGAGATAGAAAAGCACTTGAGCGTAAAAGATGAAAGCAGAAAAAGTGCGAATCTGCTTCGGCAAACACTTTTAGGCTCTTTGCTTGGGGTTTTGAAAACAAATATTAACGCCAAGAATCGGCCATGCAGAATTTTTGAAATAGCTGATACTTTTGTGCCCCGACCCGGACGAGATCAAAAGGATAGTCTGCCAATCGAAAAGTCCAAACTGGCTTTAGTCTGTGATAGTGACTTCAGAGACCTACGCGGCGTTATCGAAGGCCTGATAAAAAGTATAGACAGTGACGCTGAGATTGAATTTAGACCTTTGGATTTAATTTGGACAGAAGTAGGTGCTGAGATTGAGTTGAATCGTAAGACAATCGGTGCCGCCGGGATTTTTTCACCGGCTGTGAGAAATAAATTTGATTTCAAAGACCTCAGACCATGCGGGGCGGAATTGGACTTCGAGCAGCTATTAGCCCTACAGACCGGCCCTATAAAACTCAGGCCCATTCCGAGATTTCCAGCTATAGAGCGTGACCTTTCGATTATCGTAGATCAGGAAACTCGGTGGGCCGACATTATCGAGGCGGTCAAGAAAAAAGCTCCAGCAGAGCTTGAGGATGTCCGATTTGTCGGTATATACTACGGCAGAGGTATTCCGTCAGGCCAAAAAAGTGTCACGCTTTCGCTGCGGTTCAGGGACAAGGACGGTACACTAACTCACGAAGCTGTTGACCGCTTCCAGGCTGACATTGTCCGGAGTTTGTCCGACGCCGTAGAAGCTGAATTACGAACTGTGTAATTTTTTATATTGTAGAAAGTACAGGGGTGCACGTCAAGTTTGTAGGTGAGGTGGACGCTATTGTATTACCTATTATCTCGATGGATAATGGTTAGTTGCCTTTTGTCACCTCGACCGAGGCCGTATGGCCGAGTGGAGAGGTCTGCCTTCAAAGCAGATTTCTCCACTTCGGCCCTGTTTCTGTCTTCGACAGAAGACACAGGGGCTACGGTCGAAATGACAGACGTTTCTTTCTGTAGATTCTACCGACAATCTTGACACGCACCCAAAGTACAGTAAAGCTTTTAATTTAGTTGCAAAAAAGCGAAAATATAATTATATCTGGCTTTTGCAGCTTAAATTTGCGTTTATAAAAGGCATTCTAAACAGCCAAAAGGTCTATAAAGAAGAAGTCCTGAGCTTAATAAGTTGCCTATATTATCGGTATTTTCCTTGACTTTTAGTTTTAGATATTGTATAAAATCATAAAATAAGATTTTATTGCGGGCTAACCCCTGCGGTGTACGTAAAGAAAGTGTACGTTTGAAAGAACCGATACCCTTACTAAGGGAAATCAGGTCTTGACGGATCGGGAACGCCTACTCGATAGGACTTTCGGACGCAAGCAACGATTGCCCACCTGGACGTAATGGGTTCTTTTCAAAATCCTTTCTTTACGGCACTTTTGGAGGAAAGCCTAGCATTTGATAAAAGGCCTGTAGTAACAGGCCTTTTTCATTTCTCCAGTTCTTAGCCTATGAGTGAGGGAAAAATCAGACAAACAAAACTCTTAAACCTGACGTTTGCTTTAAGTTTTGGGATTAAGCCTACTACCACATTTGCCGATTAAATAAGGGTTGATATATAACTACTTCTTTTATTGTTAGTAGTTGGTAAAAAAAGACTTACGTTGTAGAAGGGTAAAAATGCCAGCTGTACGTAGCTTCACAGTTCTACCGGCACTGCCGGATTCTATAAAGGACCTTGAGACTATAGCTAATAACATGTTTTGGTCCTGGAACCCTGATCTTATGGAGCTTTTCAAACGCATTGACAGCAATTTATGGACGGCTTGTGGCCATAATCCCATCAGACTTCTCGGCAATGTTTCGCAGCCTCGATTGGAAGCTCTGGCGGAAAACAAAGGTTTCTTATGTGAACTACGGCGTTGTGTAGGAAAGCTGAAGTCATACCTTAATGAATCGACCTGGTTTGAAGAAGTTTGTTCAAAAAGCACCAAACCCATTATTGCCTATTTTAGTGCTGAGTTTGGTATCCATGATTGCCTGCCCATTTATGCCGGTGGTTTAGGTATTTTAGCCGGTGATCATTTAAAAAGTGCCTCGGACCTTGGTGTGCCGTTAATTGGAATTGGTCTTCTCTATCAGAAAGGTTATTTCCGCCAGTTTTTGGATATTGATGGTCGGCAGCAAGAAGTGTACATGGAAAATGATTTCTATAATATGCCCGTCGAGCTGGTTCGCAAAGAAAGTGGCCGACCATTGACCATTAGCGTTGAATATCCAGGCAGATGTGTATTGGCTCAAATATGGTGTGTTTCCATTGGGAGGATTAAACTATATCTGCTGGATACGAACATACCTGCTAACTCGCTTGCAGATCGTATGATTACTTCAACTCTTTATGGCGGTGACATCGAGCTTAGAATGCGACAGGAAATTATGTTGGGTATCGGCGGATTAAAGGCATTGACAGCTATGGGCATCACACCTGCTGTTTGTCATATGAATGAAGGCCATGCTGCTTTTATGGCCCTGGAAAGAATCCGGCAGTTGCGAAGTGCCAAGAATATGACCTTTGATGATGCGCTGGAGGCTACAAAGTCAAGCAATGTTTTTACGATGCATACGCTTGTAAAGGCAGGACTTGATGAGTTTCCAATAGAGCTTATAGATAAATATTTTGGTAGTTTCTTTCCACATCTCGGAATAAACAGAAAACAGTTCTTGTCATTAGGCAGAATACTACCCGACGATGATAAGGAAACATTTAAAATGCCGGTGCTGGCAATGAAGCTGAGTAGCTACGTAAATGGCGTAAGTAAATTGCACAGCCAAATATCACGCCAGGTATGGTCGAGCCTTTGGCCCAGCGTTCCACTTAAAGAAGTACCGATAATAGCAATTACAAATGGTGTCCACATCAACAGCTGGTTGGCTGACGAGATGAATTCTATATACGAAAAATACCTTGGCCCAAATTGGCTTGATGGGACCTTTAGCAACTCTGTTTGGGATAACATCGACGAAATTCCAGACGAGCAGTTCTGGCAGGCGCATCAACGATGCAAAGAGAATTTGATCGTTTTCGCACGCGATCGGCTGAAAGACCAATTGCAGCGTCGAGGTACTTACCACACCGAGCTGAACCAGGCTGAGGAGGTGCTCGATCCCGAGGCGCTTACAATTGGTTTTGCCAGAAGATTTGCAGTTTACAAAAGGGCTAATCTCTTGTTGATGAAGCCGCAGCGCCTCGTACGGTTACTTAAGGATACCGATAGACCTGTACAAATTATTTTTGCGGGTAAGGCTCATCCGAGGGATACAGCAGCTAAAGAAATTATAAGGCAAATTGTTCGCTTCGCGAATCGGCACGATGTCAGACGCCGAATAGTCTTCTTAGAAGATTATGATATTGGTGTAGCCAGGGTTTTGGTCGGCGGCGTGGACGTCTGGCTTAGCAATCCACGCAGACCAATGGAAGCAAGCGGTACAAGCGGCATGAAAGCAGCCCTTAACGGTGTGTTGAACATAAGTACTCTGGATGGATGGTGGTGCGAGGGTTATACTACTAATGGAGGATGGGTTATTGGTGCAGGACAGAGTAGCCAGAACACCGAGTACCAGGATGAAATGGATACATGTGCGCTTTATAACATACTGGAAAACGAGATTATTCCATTATTCTATACCCGCTCGGCTGATAATGTGCCACGAGCTTGGATACGAAGAGCAAAAAACTCCATCAAGTGGATAGCACCTCGATTCAACACGCACAGGGTAGTTGCGCAGTACACAAGAAGGTTCTATAATCCTGCTATTGCCAAATGGCGATATTTAACCGCAGCGGCTTGCGAAAGAGCCAGAGATTTTGCAAACTGGAAGGCAAATATAAAAAAGGCTTGGCCTGAGCTTACCGTCGAAGACGTTATAGTGGAAGTAGGTAATGGCGATGGTTACGAGCGCCTAAACCACAAGCGGCCCCAGCTTAAGGTCGGCTCACAGTTGCGAGTCAGAGCATTAGTTCAGTTGGGTAAGGTTAGCCCAACGGATGTGTCGGTTGAGCTTTACCACGGACCTGTAGATATCAATGGCAATATTAATGATGGATCAGCGGTAAAAATGGATTATGGCAATGCTGATAAACAGCAAAGCAAACATTGGTTTACCGGCTTGATGTCATGCAGTAGAACCGGTCAACATGGATTAGCTGTACGGGTTTTGCCAAAACATCCCAACCTGACTAATGCCTATGAGCTGCGACTTATCCTATGGGGGGATGCAAAATAAGACGCTGGAGAGGAAAAAACAGTAGATTTAAAATCGGTTTCAAGAAGAAAGCAGCCGGGCACAAGTCGCTACTCATTTTCTTTTTTACTTAGCAGCTCATAAAGCTCCTCAGCGGAGCCGGATTTTTCAAGTGATTGTCTGAATTGTTCATCGAGCATCAATCGGCTTATTCTGGCAAGAGCTTGGATATGCGGGCCGGTCTGGTCCGTAGGTGAGACCAGTAAGATAACGATTGTAACTGGTTTGTCATCGACGCTCTCAAAATCTATCGGCTCATGTGCGATTCCGATCGCCATAACAAGCTCCTTGACGGCTTTGCACTTGCCGTGAGGTATGGCAATTCCGGAGCCGATTCCTGTGCTACGAGTTTTTTCACGCATAAATACCGCCTCTGAAGCAGCGCTTTTATCCTCCAGCAGGTTATTAGCATCGAGCAAATCCACTAATTCGGTTATCACCGCGTTTTTGTCTTTGCCTTCCAGCGGTACTTTGACGCATGTCGGTTGCAATATTTGCGTTAGGTTCATTTCATTTTAACTATATATAACATCTTTAATTGAAATTAAGACAAACCAATAATTATATTTATTGTTATATGTATTTGCAATAGCTTTACAAAAAATTTTTCACCTTGTTTAGCCCCCAGGTTTACCCTAGGGGTCGTTTGTCTCCGGCGATGATATATCCGTGATTTTCCGCTTTACATCCTGTCTGCTCCGGGTAGAATCAAATCTCGAAAGAAACAAAAGTACAATAGCGTGAAACGGTTAACCGGTCACGAGTACAAGGTAAGAATAAGAAAGTAGTTATGGAAAAGATAGAGCTATACGATACGACTCTTCGTGATGGTATGCAGGCTGAAGGCGTCAGTTTTTCGCTGGAAGATAAGCTCGCCATCGCTAAGTGTCTTGACAAGTTCGGCCTGGATTATATTGAAGGTGGATACGCTGCTTCCAATCCCAAGGAGATGCAGTTCTTTGCAGAAGCGGCCAAGCTGGATTTGAAGAATTCAAAGATTGTTGCTTTTGGCAGCACTCGCAGGGCCGACCGCAACGTCTCCGACGACGTTTCCCTCAATACAATACTTGCCTGCAAAACGGCTGAAGCTACGTTGGTTGGTAAGGCCTGGGATTTACACGTGACAGAAGTGCTGGGCTGTTCACTGGATGAGAACCTTGTTATTTGTGCCGAATCGGTCGAGTATCTAAAAAAACACAGCTTAAAGGTGATTTTTGACGTTGAGCATTTTTACGACGGCTATAAAAATAATCCGGAATATGCAATGAGAGTTTTGCAGGCTGTTGCTGAAGCCGGCTCGGATGCGTTAGTGCTTTGCGATACGAACGGCGGTTCTCTGCCTGACCAGGTGTACGAGATTACAAAAGCTGTCTGCGGGAGATTCGGCACGCTTACTGTAGGTATTCACACGCATAACGATATTGATTGTGCGACAGCTAACAGCCTCGCTGCTGTTCGAGCCGGTGCCCGGCATGTCCAGGGTACAATGAATGGACTTGGCGAGCGATGCGGCAACGCCAATTTATGCACGGTCATTCCAAATCTTGCGTTAAAGATGGGCTTTGATGTTCTCAGCCCCGAAAAAATTAGAAGCCTGACCGAGGTTTCTCGCTTTATCTTCGAGATAGAAAATCTGACTCCGGTAATGAATATGCCGTATGTAGGTGAGAGCGCTTTTGCACACAAAGCCGGCTTGCACGTGGATGCCCTGCGCAAAAACAAACGCACATACGAGCACATCAAGCCGGAGCTTGTCGGCAATGAACGCCGTTTTCTTATTTCCGAGCTGAGCGGCAAATCCAACGTTTTAGCTGAGCTGGATAAGGCAAAAATAGCTCAGGATAGAAAATTAGCCGAAAAGATACTGCGCCGGGTTCAGGAGTTGGAGAACGCTGGCTTCCAATTCGAGGCTGCCAACGCCAGCTTTGATCTGCTCGTCAAGAAGGTTATGGGCACATATAAGCCGGCTTTTGAGCTGGTAAAATATCACGTCACCGTGGAGCAGAATCCTGCAGGCGAAATGGTCAACGAGGCCACGGTCAAGCTAAGGGTTGGTGACAAGGTAGAGCACGTTGTAGGTGAGGGTGACGGCCCGGTAAACGCGCTTGACGCAGCTTTGCGCAAATCGCTTGAGAATTTCTACCCGGCTATTAAGGATGTTCACTTGATTGATTACAAGGTTCGGGTGGTCGATGCCGGAGCCGGCACCGCGGCTCGTGTGCGTGTAATAATTGAGTCGAGGGACAAGCAGTCCATTTGGGGAACGGTCGGCTGCTCAGAGAATATCATTGAGGCCTCCTGGCAGGCCCTCGTTGACAGCGTCGAGTACAAACTGCAAAAGGACGCAAAGTAATAGCCGATTTGGTGAGAGGGACTGTGAACAATGGAACACGAGGTTTTATATCGTCCGTCTTATTCTCTGCTGAAGATAAGATTGGCACCTGGAGAGACAATCTCCGCTGAAGCGGGGGCGATGGTAAGTATGTCCAGCGGTATCGAGATGGAAACCAGCGCAAAGGGAGGTGTCTTCGGCGCTCTAAAAAGAAGTGTATTAGGCGGTGAAAGCTTCTTTATCAATACATTCAAGGCTAACCAGACTGGGGAAGTTACCTTTGCACCAACACTTGCTGGTGACATTTACAGTTTAGAGCTGAAAGGCCAAACCGTTTATGCTCAATCAGGAGCGTATATTGTCTCTTCGCCACAGATCGAAATCGATACTAAATGGGGCGGAGCTAAAACCTTCTTTTCGAGAGAAGGCCTGTTTCTTCTGAAAATAAGCGGTACCGGCAACGTATTTCTATCGAGCTACGGAGCTATTCACGAGATTGACCTTGAAGTCGGCCAGAAATATACCGTAGATACCGGACACATGGTCGCGTTCGCTGAAGGCGTGGGCTATAGCGTAAAGAGAGTAGGGGGTCTAAAATCAACATTGTTCAGCGGCGAAGGACTTGTCTGTGAGCTGACCGGCCCAGGTAAGATTATGATACAGACCAGAAGCGCTGATGCGTTTCTGTCCTGGCTGATCCCAAAAATTCCGAAAAAAGAATAATCCAGGTCATAGCAATAAATACGTTTGCTCAAAACAGAGCCGCGACCATGAGGGAGCGGTAAGTATCTTCTAAGCGATTCTATAGGCCTGCTTAACTTCGTCCGCTATAATCTCAAGTCCCTTGCTAACTGTTTCTTTATCTTGCGCGTAATTTACGCGAATACATTCCTGTTTATGCCGCCATTTTTCTTTAAGGCCTGGGAAGAAATAGTGTCCGGGGACAACTAAGACTCCTCTTTTTTTGAGACGCTGGTAAAGCTCGGCGTCTGTAATAGGCAGGTCTCTGAACCACAGCCACAAGAAGAATGCACCTTCGGGTTTGTGTATGTGAAAATCAATGCCGTCTAACAGTTTGGACAATTGCTCTACGGCATCGGCTGCTTTTTTCTGATAGAATGGCTTAATTATGTTCCTGCTCAAGCGAATAATCTGGCCGCTGCGGACCATGTTCGTGGTTATCGCTGCTCCTATACCGCCGGGAGCAAGGCTGACTATTGCATTGACCTGCGAAACTATATCAATAATTTCTTCGTTGGCGATGACGATTCCCGTGCGTGTTGCCGGCAGGCCGAGCTTGGAAAGACTCATACATACAATAATATTTTCATTCCAGATCGGCTTGGCATCTGTAAAAATGATGTTCGGGAATGGTGTGCCGTACGCATTATCAACAATCAATGGGACATTGTTCGCACGGGCAAGGTCGCTCAGCTTTTCAATTTCAGAGTCGGTTAATACATTGCCTGTAGGATTAGTGGGTCGAGAGACGCAAATAGCGCCGATTTCGTCGGTAATTCTGAGTTGACTAAAATCAATATGATACTTGAAGATATGCTCATTTATATGCTGGATGTGTGGCTTATTGGCTGTGAAAAGATTATCTACCAAACCGACATCGCTGTATCCGATATATTCGGGAGCGAGTGGAAACAGTATTTTTTTATTGGTTGCGTCCTCAAAGGTACCGGCAAACAGGTTGAAGAGGATGAAAAACGCGGTTTGGCTGCCGTTAGTCAGAGCGATATTCTTCGATGTTATATCCCAGCTGAATTCGTTATTGAGCAGTACGGAAACTGCTTCAATAAACTTCTTATTTCCTTGAGGTGGATCATAATTTCCGATTACTCGCTCGAATTCACCTTTATCCTCCAGTAGCTCCATTATGCAGCGGCGAAAGTACTGCTGAACCTCGGGAATATGAGCCGGGTTTCCTCCGCCAAGCATTAAGACATTACTGCTTTCGGCAAGGGCATTGCCCAGGTCGTCCATAAGCTGGCCGATACCGGAGACAGCAGCAATCTTCTTGCCAAATTTGGATACCTTCAACATTTCAATTGTGCAAATCAACTACCTTTGTCATCTATGACCTGAGTTATATCAATCTGCAAAAATATAATAGGTCAAGCTGCTGTGCTGTTTAAATATTCAGACTTTTCTCATTGATACGCCTATTGTTATGATGTATACTATCACCGAAGCGGTGGCTGTCAAGGATGTTGACCTGCGAGATTATGGATAGCGATTCTTGGCTTTGGCGGACATGTGGAGTCACTTGGCCTTGATATGTCATCAACTTGCGCCTGTAGCTCAATTGGATAGAGCATCGGTCTACGGAACCGAAGGTTGGGGGTTCGAGCCCCTCCAGGCGCGATTGAACTGTTGTTCATACCCTTTATCCTTACTATGGGGGATAAGATACTTCTTGGTTATCTCAATATTTTCTTGTAAATTCTCTGCCGGCGGTGTAAATTATCTGACAACAAGCGAGAGCACACCTCGGATTCGTGGTTAAACGTGGCTGTTTAGCGCCGGAATTAGTTTCCTCGATGAACCACGCCGAAAGGACTCAAGAATATGCAGAGTGTCATCCATGTGACGTGTTATAGTGGTGGGAGCCTCCGCGAAGCTATCATTAACGATAAGCGTCTGGAAAAGTATAATCTTGTGGTATTGAGGCAGAAGACGTCCGGGCGCAATCCCGGCTGGGCCAAGCTGCATAGCACCGACCCGAATGTCCGAGGGGCAATCAACCTCGAATGGGACCCTGCAACAAAAACACTTATGGCCAGGATTGTCACAAAGGGTAAGAATACACCAGAGCTAATTACGGGCGAATTCATCACCTATCTGATGCGCTGTCAGCGGAGAAAGATTAGGTCTATTCTTCTTCTGCCGGGGTAGCCCTGCCTGTCCCTCCACAGGATGCCTCATGGCAGAGTAAGGTCGAGGGAAGCCTGCCGAAGGGATAAAAAACTTGTGCTCCCTTCGACTAGACTTAGGACAGACTTCTGACTTCTGTCTTCTGACTTCTGTCTTCAACAATGAGATTACCGCTCCCTTATGGTCGCGGCTCTGTTTGGTAATCCCGTCGCCGTCCTTCTTCGTAATTCTCCTTCGTATTGATACTTCATAGAACGGATTAGTACTCCGTAAGGAGTCCTTAGGACTACGAAGTCCGTTAGGGGATGCCTTACGGCAGATAAGTTCCGGCGACGGCTAAACAATTCCACACAACGTTCTCTCACCCCTTCGACTACGCTCATGGCAGGCTTTCCCTGTTGTGTTTTCTGTCCTCCGTCTTCTGTTTTCAACAATGAGATTACCGCTCCCTTATGGTCGCGGCTCTGTTTGGTAATCCCGTCGCCGTCCTTCTTCGTAATTCTCCTTCGTATTGATACTTCATAGAACGGATTAGTACTCCGTAAGGAGTCCTTAGGACTACGAAGTCCGCTAGGGGATGCCTTACGGCAGATAAATTCCGGCGACGGCTAAACAACATTCTAATTGACCGGCACAACAGGTGTGCCGGCTAAACACGGGGTTGACGCAATCACTATCCGGCAATACAATGCTCACTCTGTTGGTGGTAATTGGCAAATTAAAAAATGTAGGGTGTGCATCGCACACCGATAGAAAAATGGTGGGCAGTGCCCACCCTACTTTATCGAGAATTGAGCCCGTCTTGAGCCGGGTCGAAGGACATCAAGAGTCGAGGTACGAGAATGACGTTGATTAACGAGAATTTTCTAAAACTGCAGGCTGGTTATCTATTTCCCGAAGTCGGCAGGCGGGTTCGCGCTTATAAAGAACAAAATCCCAACGCAAAGATAATCAGTATGGGTATCGGCGATGTTACTCAGCCACTGGCACCGGCAGTAATCAAAGCGATGAAAAAGGCGGTCGATGAAATGGGCCGAATAGAGACCTTCCGAGGCTACGACGACAGCGGTGTAGGGTACGAGTTTCTGAGAAAAGCCATCAGTGAAAACGACTTTAAGGCTCGCCGAGTTGACATCGACATCGATGAGATAATCATCAGCGACGGTGCAAAGTCCGATACGGCTAATATACAGGAAATCTTCGGGCTGGATAATGTAGTAGCCTTATCCGATCCGGTCTATCCGGTGTATGTGGATACAAATGTTATGGCAGGCCGAACCGCCGGGCCGGCGGGGAAGGGCAGATACGAAGGGATCGTCTATATGCCATGTACCGAAGCCAATAACTTTGTGCCTGAGCCGCCAAAGGAAAAGGTGGACTTGATTTATCTGTGCTTTCCGAACAATCCCATCGGCGCAGTGGCAACGAAGAAGCAGCTTTCCAAATGGGTCGATTATGCACACAAGAACAAAGCTATAATTCTCTTTGACGCTGCTTACGAAAAGTATATCAGCCAGACCGATATCCCTCGCTCTATATACGAAATCGATGGAGCAAAAGAGGTGGCGATAGAATTCCGCAGCTTCTCGAAAACAGCCGGCTTTACCGGCGTGCGGTGCGCTTTTACCGTTGTGCCGAGGCAGCTCAAAGCCTATACAAAAGACGGCAGGGCGGTCGAGATCGGCCCAATTTGGAAAAGACGCCAATGCACTAAATTCAACGGCGTATCGTATATTACCCAGGCAGGAGCAGCAGCCGTCTATACCGAAGAAGGCAAAAAGCAGATTAAAGAGACCATCAATATTTATATGGGCAATGCCAAGCTCATCCGTGAGACGCTCAGCAAAATCGGTTACACCGTTTATGGCGGAGTTAACGCACCATATATCTGGCTAAAGACGCCTAAGGGTGTCAGTTCCTGGGACTTCTTCGATACATTGTTGAAAAAGGCCAACGTCATAAGCACTCCCGGAGCCGGCTTCGGCTCAGCAGGGGAAGGTTACATAAGACTGACGGCGTTCGGCCAGACGGAAAACGTTAAAGAGGCACTTGAGCGTATCGAGACTATATCCTGATGGAAGAAAGAATCGCGTATATCGGCTTGGGCAGTAACATAGGCGATAGAAGAAACTCTATTCGTCGTGCTCTTGAGTTGCTCGGTGAAGACAAACACATCGAAGTCACTGGTGTCAGTGACCTTATTGAGACCGCTCCGCTCGGCCACTTCAACCAACCTAAATTCGCCAACGGAGTAGCTGAAGTAAAAACCACGCTGAGTGCGGAAGATTTATACGAGAAATTAGTTGATACTGAGTCTCTGCTTGGCAGAAAACGGCAGGGCAAATGGCAACCGCGAACAATCGATTTGGACCTTTTACTGTTCGGCTCAGAGGTTGTAAATGAGCCGAACCTGACGATTCCACATCCTCAGATGCACCTGCGTTCGTTTGTGCTCAAAGGTCTTTGCCAGCTCGATCCCGATTTGCTGCATCCTGTGATAAAAGAACCGATGAAGGAATTAGCTGTTAGACTGAACGGCCAGGATTTCATGCTCGATCATCATATTCCACAGCTTGTCAGCGTAGCGGGTATTATCGGTGTAGGCAAGACTACTCTGGCAAAGGGCCTGCCGAACTTACTCGATTGCAAAGTGCTGCTCGAGCCTTACGATACAAATCCCTTTATGCCGGACGTCTATGCCGGCAAAAAAGAGCTGGCATTGGATTCACAATTATATTTTCTAACCCACAGAATCAATCAGTTAAACCACAATGCACTGGAGCCGGGTCAGATTTCTATAAGTGACTATGTTTTTAACAAAGAGCGAATCTACGCCAAACGGCTGCTAAATGCACAGCAATTGGATTTGTATGATAAGATTTATCAATCAATCAGTGCAGAAGTCACTCAGCCGAGGCTGGTAATATATTTGCAGGATTCGGCACAGAAATGTCTCGAGCGCATTCACGACCGCAACCGACCGTACGAGCAGATAATCGAACTACAATTCCTGGAAGACTTGAACGGCGATTATGAACGTCTTTTCACTGAGTGGAAAATCTGTCCGGTTATCCGAATACAAATGGCTGAATTCGATTGCATGCGGGATGATCATATCGAGCATTTAGCAAATCAGGTAAAATATTATATTGCAGAATAGATGTTTAGCCCCACCTTTTATAGGCGGGGTTTTCTATAAAAATGGAATTCACAAGAACAATACAATCGGTCAGAAAGCTTGTTAATGCCACACGAGCCGAAGGCAAAAAAATTGGCTTTGTGCCGACGATGGGAGCGCTTCACATCGGCCATGTTTCGCTCATTGAAGCGGCGGTTCAACAAACCGACTTTGTTATAGTTAGTATCTTTGTCAATCCTACACAGTTCGGACCCGCTGAAGACTTTGACAAATATCCCCGCCCGTTCGATAAAGATATGGAGATTTGTAGGAAAAAGGGTGTCGATATAATATTTGCCCCAACACCGGAAGAAATGTATCCAGGTGAAAATCTTACCTGGGTAAACGTAGAGAAGCTGACTGAGCCGCTTTGTGGCCAATTCCGTCCCGGACATTTTCGTGGAGTAACCATCGTATGTGCCAAGCTGTTTAACATCGTTACACCGGACATCGCTTTTTTCGGCCAAAAGGACGCTCAACAAGCCATTGTTATAAAGCGAATGGTCGCTGATTTGAATATGCCTCTGGAAATTGCTGTTTGTCCTACAATTCGCGAGCCGGACGGCTTAGCTGTAAGCAGCAGAAACCAGTATCTAACAGAGCAGCAGAGAAAAGACGCGACTTTGATTTTTAAATCCCTTCAAAAGTGCCGGGAAATGATTGAAGCTGGTGTCACCGACACTAAAGAGATTATTGGCCAAATGCGCAAAATACTCAATCAGATTCCGTCGGCAAAGATCGAATACATCAGCATTGTTAATGCCGAAACACTTGAGAGTATCGACCAAGTTTCCGGCAAAATCCTCGCTGCGGTTGCAGTCAAAATCGGCTCAACTCGACTTATAGATAACATTCTGGTGGACTCTACAAAAAAATAGTGTATAATTACAGCAGTATTTTAATTACTCAAAAATGAGGGCTTGTTATGAAACAATTTAAAATCGTTGTAGAGAAACACTCCGATGGTTATGTCGCGTATCCTTTGGGACTCAAGGGAATTGTGGTCGGGCAGGGAGATAGCTATGAAGAAGCTCTTTCTGATGTAAAGTCCGCAATTCATTTTCATATTGAGACATTTGGGACAGAGGTATTAGAGATAGAACCGCAAATTATTGAAGTCTTTGTCGCTGAAGCAGGGGTAGAAATTTGATGGCAAAGTTTCCTGTTGATGCACCCAAACGAAAGGCAATAAAAGCGCTGGAGATTTTGGGCTTTCAAATTGTAAGGGAAAAAGAGCACATTTCTATGGTACGTGAAAATCCGGATGGGAGTAAAATTCCTCTGACTATGCCGAATCACTCTAAAATAAAAGCCTCTACGCTGAGAACAATTTGCGTTCAATCTGGAATCACAAGAGATGAGTTTTTGAAGGCTTATAGAAAGGTATAGACATACACTGGGAGAAATAGGCAGAGTAATACTACACGCTTAAACACCAACAACCAAATTCTATGTTTGTAAAGTTATTAAAAAGCAAGTTACATCGAGCAACGGTTACCGAAACGAAACTGCACTATGCCGGCAGTATTGCGATAGATTCTAAGCTTATGGATGCAGCCGGCATATTGCCTTACGAATCTGTTTTAATCGCCGATCTCAATAATGGCAACAGGCTGGAAACTTACGCTGTTCCGGCGGAAGCTGATTCCGGCCAAATTATTGTACTCGGCGCCGCTGCTCACCTGATAAAACCAAAAGATTTGATCATTATTCTTGGCTTTGGCTATTACACGCCCGAAGAGGCAATAAAACTAAAGCCAAAAGTCATTATTTTCGATAAATATAACAGAATCAAAGAAGTCGGATAAGAATTCGTGACTCAAACGGGCCACGAGCGATGAGCGACGAGATACGAAACAAATGCATCCTGAGCTTTTCAAAATACCTTTCATCGGCTTGCCTGTAAATACGTTTGGCTTTATGATGGTTGTCGGCTTCATTGCAGCGGTGTCTCTGATCAGACACCTGAGCCGCAACATCACGCCTGATCCTCAACTCATTACTAATGCTGCCCTTTACTCATTAATAGCCGGAGTAGCAGGAGCCCGTTTGTTCTACGTCATTCACCATTTTGATAAGCTGGAAGGAGGCCTGCTGTCTATCTTCGCTATCTGGCGCGGGGGTCTTGAGCTTTATGGTGCTGTGATTTTGGCTATCCCCATTATCTTTTTATATCTTTTGTATCATAAGCTTCCTGTTCGTCATTACCTTGATATTTTAGCTATCGGCTTGATGCTGGCACTGGTCTTTGGCAGAATCGGCTGTTTTATGAGAGGCTGTTGCTTTGGAAAACCAACGGATTTGCCTTGGGCCGTCTGTTTTCCGTACGGCTCAGATGCTTATTACAGCCAGGTATATCCGGACACCAAAAGAAACCGTCTTGAACCGCACCTGAAACTACCGGATGAGTTTTTCCACTATTACGAAAGCAATAGCAAAACGTTCTATGGCTTAAAATCATACGAAGAGTTGACTGAACAGCAGAAGGACATGGTTAAAAATGGCCAATACCGCTGTTTGCCTATTCACCCAACCCAATTGTATTCATCGGCAAATGCAGCGGCTTTGTGTCTTATCCTTTATCTTTTCTGGCGGAGGTCGCAGCTTGCCGGCAGGTCCAAAAACACAAAAAAATTCTTTACAAAATCCGGCAGCACCTTTGCCTTAATGTTTATACTCTATGGCATCACTCGATTCTTTATAGAGTTTATCCGCGACGATAATCCTTTTGAAATTGACAGTTTGACAATTTCTCAGATTATCAGCTTCGCATCAATAATACTCGGAGCGATTCTCTTAGCAATATTTCACAAAATGAAGTCGGAAACCGCCGATCTTGGGCCTTAAATCTTTTTTACTTGAACATTTCACAACATTAACAATATGATAGTTTAGCCCCCAAGCCTGCCCCTTCGACAGGCTCAGGGCAAGCTCTGAGCGAAGTCGAAGGGTTCATTTGGTGGTTGGCCGGCTTTAGAAAAAGAGAAATCAATAAGAACAATACTATGGGTCTTTACGATAGAGATTATACTCGTGTAGATTCTGACTCTCGCTATCGGTATGCACCGCAGATGCGATTCGGCTTTCCGAAGATTACGCCAGTTGTTAAGTGGCTGTTAATTATTAACATAGCCGTATTTCTAAGCGCTATAATCATAAGACCGTTGGGTGTTCTTGTTTACCGGTTGTTTCCTCTTGAACCTGATTCGCTGAATCGGGCCTTGCAACTCTGGCGATTGGTAACGTACCAGTTTTTGCATGACACAGCCGACATTTGGCACATTTCTTTTAACATGCTTGGCTTGTTCTTTTTAGGGCCGACACTCGAACGGCATTGGGGCGGCAGAAAATTCCTGATATTTTATTTAGGTTGTGGCGTTGCGGGAGGTTTATTCTACATGCTGCTCGTCGCGCTGAATTTTTTGCAGGCGGGTCCTATGGTGGGAGCTTCTGGTGCGATACTTGGTTTGTTAGCTGCGTGTGCCATCCTCTTTCCACACTTTGTGGTTTTTATTTTTCTTTTTCCTGTACCAATACGAGTAGCGGCAATTGGTCTGACTGCTGTCTATTTCATTTTAGTATTAACCAGGGCTGACAATGCCGGAGGCAATGCAGCACATCTGGCAGGTATAGCAGCAGGGGCCATTTATGTATTTTCGAAGCCCTGGCGGGAGAGAATTCAATTGAAAATGCGGGCTGGTACATGGGAAAAGAGAGTGGCTGTCGAACGCAACCTGCAGTTAGAAGTGGACCGCATATTACAAAAGGTCCACAATTCAGGCATCCATAGCCTGACTTTAAAAGAAAAAAGGATCCTCAAAAAAGCCACTGACGCTGAACAAAAGCGATACAAATATTAAAAACTAAGCCTTACAGGAAATCTGTAAGGCTTAGTTATTTACTTCGTCGAGTTCGCCAGAGGCGAATTCGATTTTTAGTCCCAGCGGAACGGAGGAGTTGTTTCTTCGGTCAAGTCCTTGATGTGTTTCTTTACATTTTCAACCTTCACTTTTTCGTCTTTCCACTTAGTTATTTCATCTCTACTTTCCCTGACCCTATTTCTTAACTCCTCAAGCCACTTGAGCAGCCGTTCGTATGCAATCTCCTTTTGTCGTACGATTAAATCGTAGCGTCTGCCGACCACTTCATCCAATTCTACCAATAATTTTTGCTTATCTTTTTCATTCTTGGCAGCTTTGATGGTAATAACCAGCTCGTCTCGCTTATCCTTTAGCTGTAAGTCTTCTTTAAGAACTTCGGATAATTCAGGATTCCTTCTCTCTTCTTCGAAAATAGGCCAATATTTGTTCCTGATAAGGTCAAATTTCTCCATGTATAGTTTCGGTTCTTTCTCCTTTAGTTTAGTCAGTTTTTCCGCCTCTTTAGGATAATTTTTCTCCAACCACTGCAGAAAATCGTTTTGTCTCTGGCGTCTCCATCCCTCTATTCGTTCTCTTATTATTTTGCCGAACTCCTCACGGCCGTGTCTTCTAATTTCAGCCTGGAACTTCTCAGGATCCTTTTTACACAGTTTCTCCAGCTCTGTGGCCGCATTCGGATCGTTTTTTTTAAGGCTGCTCATAATGCGATTGATATCCTCATCTGTCAGCTCGAACCTTCTTGGTCCCCCTAGTCCTCGACCTCTTTCCGACCCTCGTCCTGGTCCCGGCGATCCTTGCTCAGTCCAGATGTTTTCGTCATCTTTATCTTTCTGCTCAGCCCGGCACGGCAGAGTGCATGCCGTTACCATTGCTGCTATTGCTAAAAGCAAAATGATTGAGCGGCTTGTTGTCATCAGTCTTATCCCTTCCAAAAATCGCTATTGATTTCTATCAGCTCCATTTCCAGCTTTTCTATCGCTCTGTCGTTTTTACTGCCATTTTCGCCTAACTGTAAAGATGATACTTCCTCTTCAATCTGTTCGACCTCAACAGTCAGATTTGCCAACAGGGCATCGTCGGCTGCTATATCATCGCTTTCCCAGATTGCTCTGGGTATTATTGAAGCATACACAAGTTTTTCAGAGTCACTATCTTTTTCGAAAAGGTTCAAACCTATAGCCGTTATAATAAGGACCGCCGCTGCAACTGCAGCTACTTTGGAGATGATTCGCTTAAAAACGTATGCTCTCTGGGGCAGTAAATTCAAGGCAATTTCTGCTTTTATATTAGCTATGAGCATGTCATCAGGCTCTGGGGCAGGCTGTTCATGCAGAATTTGCTCAGCTCGTTGAATATCCTCAACAGCCCTATTGGCTTGTTCGGCCTTTAGAAATCTGCCGAACAGCTCCTTCAGATTTTCTTCATCTCGGCTGCTCATATTTTTAACCTTCCATTAGCTCTCGCAATCTTTTTAGTCCTCGATGTAGTTTTGACAATGTTGTTCCTATTGGCTCGGACCGTATCTTTGCTATATCCTTGAAGCTCAGTTGCGAATAAAACCGCAGCATAATTAATTCTTTCGTCTCGGCATCCAGCCGGCCCAGTTGAATCTGCAGTTTGTCAATTTTTACATTGTTCGAGTGTTTCGGCTCTGTTATTTCTTGCTCAAGCCGACTTTTTCGGACGTGGAGCAGTTTTTTATATCGTTGTTTGCTCCTTAAGTAATCGTGAAAAATATTAGATGCTATTTTGAACAACCAACTTTCAAAAGAGCCGCCTTTATAAGACCTGATTTTTTCAACCAATTTGGCGAATAGTGTGCTCAGCAGCTCGTCACTGATGTCTTTGTTGCCCGTCAATCGGTAGAAATAGCCGTAACATCGGCTTGCGTACATATCTACTACCTGTGAAAAGCAATCAGCATCTCCGTTCTTACAGCCGATTATAACCTGGGTTAACTCGTCGCTTTTTGCCATACTCAGGTTCTTTTCGTAATGAAAGACGGTGTCTAAGACTGGTTTATTGCAAAAATGAGGGATAATCTGCCTGCATTTTTCACCTGCCGGCGCTGTTTGAATCCAGCTTATCACGGTGCAATAAACTCCTATGAGGCTATTGCATAAGTTATTGACTTTGCTGCTGTTGCGTATTTACTTGCAGTTTTCCTTGCCCATTACTATATACTATCTTCTTCTTCGTCCTCGTCGTCATCGGTGAGCTTCCACTGGTCGGCTTCGTCAAGGTCTTCAATCTCTCGCTGCATGTAATTGACCAATTTATCCTGAAGCGGCGCCAATTTTCCATACCACTTGAGCATCTGCTGATAGCTGGATACCAGCATATCAAGTCGTATAAGCTGCCATTTGGCTAAACATTCCGGCTCTTTGATATTAACGAAAGGATCGCATTTGAAGGTCCGCTTGCCTTCCGGGCCAATCTCGCAGAATTCACAATCTTTACATTGAATCATTTTTTACACCTTAATATGTTTTTACTTTTACATGAGATTATATTACTATATGTTCGATAGTCTTAACAACAATTTTGTTTTACAGATTGTGGTCCTTTTTTTGGAGTACTAAATGGCGAAACCAAGACGCAGACGCAAAGTAGGCAGTAAAAAAAGACACACCAAGTGGAAAATACGACATAAGAAAAGCTAATTTCTTTATTCTTTTATTGTACTTTTTGCGTTACGAGCCAATAAGTAGATGAGTCACATCATCTAATAAGCGTAAATTTGATGCGCGATACGCTAAATGAAACATTTCAGTGTTATTTTCAAGCCCGACGGCAAAAAAATTTCTATTCACGCTGGCGCTACGCTCCTTGAGGCTGCAAGCCAAGCTGGCATAATTCTAAACTCCGTCTGTGGCGGCAAAGGCATCTGCAAAAAGTGTCTCGTAGAACTCGAGCCGGACGGAAAACAAGTCCTGGCCTGCCAGTACCACATTCAAAGCGACCTTACCGTTACTATTTTGCCCGGCTCAAGGTACTTCGAGCAAAGAATTCTCGAACATGGTATCGATACACACCTCAACGTCCAACCGACTATACATGAAAAGTACCGTGATAAAGACAAGATATTCGGCTTGGCAGTCGATTTAGGAACAACTACGGTTGTTGCAAAACTAATCGACTTGACAAACGGACAATGCTTAGCAACACAGGCTGCTCTGAATCCACAAAGCCGACACGGTGACGACGTCATTAGCAGAATTGCATACGCCAGCAGCGATGCGAAATTAGCCGAGCTGCACAAACTCATAATAGACTGCATAAACGGTCTTGTTGTGAAACTTTGTAAACAAGCATCGGTCAACGCAAAGCACATATATGAAATGTGTGTTGTCGGAAATACAACAATGAATCACGTCTTTCTCAAACTGCCGGTTGAGCAGCTCGGCCAGGCACCATATAAGGCCTTTTCCCTCGATGCACACGATGTCCCTGCTACAAAGCTGAATATGCAGATAAATCTTGATGGCAACGTCCACACGGTCGAAAATATTGCCGGCTTTGTCGGATCTGATACTATCGCTGTTGCCCTTGCCACCGACATTGATTCAGCCGAGGAAGTAACGCTCATAGTTGACATCGGCACTAATGGCGAGATTGTGCTCGGCACAAAGGATAAACTTTATGCGGCAAGCTGCGCAGCCGGTCCGGCTTTTGAAGGTGCACGAATAACCTGCGGCAGCAGGGCGGCTAAAGGTGCAATCGAAGCAGTCGTAGTTGATAACGGTGACATAGCGCTGGATGTAATAGGTGGCGGTGAGCCTCATTCGATATGCGGCTCTGGCCTGATTGACACCGTTGCGGTACTGCTGGATTTGGGTGTTATCGACGCAAGCGGACGATTCACAAAACCCGACAAACTACCGCCTGCAATTGCTGATCGTATCATCGAGCAGGATGAACAATTAAGTTTTTATCTTTTCAGAGCCGCGAACGTAAGTGAGCGGTCAGTAAATAAGCGGGCAGTAAGTGAGCTTTTCAGAGCCGCGAACGTAAGTGAGCGGTTAGTAAGTGAGCGGTTAGTAAGTGAGCGGTTAGTAAATGGGCGGTCGGTAAATGAGCGGTCGGTTTTTCTAACGCAGAAGGATGTCCGCGAGGTCCAGTTGGCAAAAGCTGCTATTCGGGCAGGCACCGAAATCCTCCAGCGAAAGCTCGGTATTGAAGATAGTGACATTCGGCATATTCTTTTAGCTGGTGCGTTTGGCAATTACATTCGGCCACAGAGCGCTATGCGGCTCGGCCTATTACCGAATGTGCCGCTGGAGCGGATTCATTTTGTTGGCAACGCCGCCGGTAGCGGCGCACAGATGATACTTATATCCCAAAAGTGCCGTGATAAGGCACGTGAATTAGCCCAAAAAATTGAATACGTAGAAATTGCACATGAGCCGGACTTTCAGAATTTATTCGCGGATTCCATACTCTTTTGAGGATGAGATTTTGTGGGTACGCATGGGATTAATAAAGAAGGCAATAATGAGAAAAAAGGAGAGAATGACGGATTTGTCTTTCAAATTGATGAATTTGCTCTTTCACGTCATAGACTTCATATACCCGTACATAGATAAACGCATAAAAAAGTTCGGAATCCAGCCTGGCATGACCATTGTAGATTACGGATGTGGTCCGGGCAGATACACAACAAGATTTGCAAAGCTTGTGGGCGAGCAGGGCAGGGTCTTTGCGATAGATATTCACGAACTTGCTATCGAAGCAGCAAAGAAAAAGATCGACGAGTACGGATTCAAAAATGTTACGCCAATATTGGCTAAAGGGTATGATAGCACTTTACCCGGCCACATAGCGGATGTAGTGTGCGCAATTGATATGTTCTTTATTATTAAAAAACCCACGGTGCTCCTGGCAGAGCTGAAAAGAATAAGTAAAAGTGAAGGTGTATTAGTGATTGATGACGGTCATCAAAAGCGAAGTGTTACTAAGAGCAATATCTTGCAGTCGCGTCATTGGGAGATTTTTGAGGAGACACGCGACCACTTAAAGTGCAAACCAAGAATTAGATAATGCGAAGATCCCTAAGGATAATTATAGGCGTAGTATTAATCATCCTCGGCGTGGTGGCGTTATTGACGCCGTTTTCGCCCGGCTCGTGGCTGGCGCTTATCGGTTTAGAATATCTCGGATTGAGGGTGCTGCTTCAGCGCAAACTCTTATCTTTACTGCCGGCGAAATACCATGACAAAGTGAAGAACCTGTTTAAGAAAAAGAGCACAAGAACATAAGGGCACAAGAAATGAGACACAAATGAAACAGGTGGGATACAAGAAATTAACGGTCTGACATAAAGCGGATGAATTGGCATTTCAAGTTTATATAGTGACAAAAAATTTCCCTAAGGAAGAAACCTTTGGAATTACTTCGCAAATAAGAAGAGCAGCTTTGTCTGTACCTACTAATATTGCTGAGGGATATGGTAGACAAGGCAGAAAAGAGCTGCGGCAATTTGCAAATATAGCGTTGGGCTCATTGGCAGAAGTTCGGTATTCATTAGATTTCTCTTTACGTTTGCAATATCTTAATTAAAAACACCACAAGGCATTACAGGATTTAGCTGATGAAGTTGGTAAACTATTATGGAAGTTCTACAAGTCACTGACATAGAAAGATAGAAAGGAAACAAGAGCACAAGTTCATAGGAACGTAAGATCACAAGTGATTTACACATTATGCACTTATGCCTTATGGCTTATGCACTGTATCTGATGGAAATTGGACGTGTAGTCATTGAATTATTGGTGCGGGTAATTATAGCGACAGTTTCGCTATGGCTGGCGATGAAACTAACTAAGGTGGAAGGCTCCATTGTCGGCCTTTTTGCTGCTGCATTTATAGCAGCGTTAGTGGAATTGATACCTATACCTTATGTAGGGGGGATATTGCCGTTCATTGTGCTGTTGGTTCTGGTTTCACGGTGGACGACGGCTGATATTTGGCCGGATGCGATCCTTATGGTCGTCGTATCCTGGCTCTTTGCGGATTTAGTAATCATTGCGCTTCGGTCGGCTCTCGTGTAAAGAGCATAAGAACGCGGGTGAATAAAAGCAATAAAAGCTTGTCCACATTTTTCATTGGTTTTTGGATAAGAATATGTATAATAAATATTATTGAATCTTATATTAGCACCTTTCTGACCGGAAGGTTGAGCATAACCATGCAGAAACGAGCGGAATTCAAGCCGTTAGAGATTAAGATACCTAAGTGGAAAAATGGAAGATTTCTATCGGGCCTTATTAGAACAAAGTTCTCTAACAGGGCGGGATTCACATTGATAGAGCTGTTGGTTGTAATAGCTATTATAGCGTTGTTGATGGGGATATTAATGCCGGCACTTCAGCGGGTGCGGAAACAGGCAAGGACCGTTTATTGCCTGAACAACCTCAAACAAATCGGCATTGCTATGCACGCATACGCTTTGGATAACGAAGATTTTATCCCACGGGCATTGGACAATAATATTAAATGGATCGTTGTATTCATCCCCTACTTAGGCAACGAATACGATCGAATCCAAACTTACCGGGAGGTCAAGGTCTTCCAATGTCCATCCTTTCCCCGTAACGGAGTAGGGCAATACGGCCACAGTAATGCCGAGCAAACGATAGATTATGTTGTAAATGCCTGGGACATGGACAATCCGGGCCTCTCAGACGGTGAGGGGGGAGCCGAAAAGGGTGAGCCGACTAAGCTCAGCAGTATCAAGTCTGCCAACCAGCGGATATATATGGCTGATAACGAGGCTGGAGACTGGCGTCCTGTTGTTCGCAGCATATATGATCTGGATAACGTGTCCACAATGAACTATATGGACGTTTGGTCCACTACGCACCTGCCGGCATCCGAAGAAACTACGCCCGGCGGCAGCTTTCATCGGCGTGTTTCCCGTGACCGACATCGCGGCAAAGGCTGCAACAATCTTTTTTTCACCGGCCGTGCTGATTGGCTCAGCATGGACGAAAACACTTCTCGATACTGGTGCGGCGTCGAATAGACACGGACCGACAATTCTAACCACAGATTTCACGGATTAGCACGGATTTTTTTTAGCCCCACCACCTGTGGGTGGGGTTCTTCTTTTTACCACCCGTTGGCAGGGTTTTTTTCGGCACTCTTGTTTCATCCTTCGTAGTATTCCTACTACGGAGAAGGACGGTGCCGGTCAACTTTATTCACTCCATTTAAACGAGTTAACCCAATCAGCATTTAACCGATAATCGGGAACTTGTGAATGGTGAGTGGCGAGTACCACGATACTCGAATGTCAATCCTGGATATTCGACACTAAATGTATGAGTCTTAATGCCTAAGATACTTAGGTATTCTTGCCGATTGATGAATCCATATTTAGTCTAAGATACTGAATGCTTGCTGCTAAGTATTCGGGTCCTAATACCTAAGATACTTAGGTATTCTTGTCATCTGAGGAATTTTTATTTGAATAAACCCGGATTTCACAGACTTATTTTTTATGTTTAGCCCCGCAATTTATTGCGGGGTTTTTTATTGGTGGTTTAATCAGCCACAGAGAATTTTAACCACGGATTTCACGGATTTTCATCCTTCGCAGTTTTACGAAGAACGGAAACACGGATTTGGGAATGTTTATTGGTAATTGGTTAGTGGTTAAATGGATTGGAATTGCTTTTCTTGGAGGAACTTTTTCTTGAATTGAGTAAGCCAATTGATAGAATTGGCCGGTAGTAGGGAAATTCGCATTATGGGCGAGAAAAAGACGGTCAAAAGAAGATACTTACGCTTGATATGGGTGGCGCTGATTCTCCTGTTTTTAATTTTGCTTATGGCAGTCTTAAAATGTGACATGGCTACAACAGCCTATTGATCAAGAATGTGGAGATCAGAAAGGTCAAGGATTAGATAACATTTTTATTTCAGAGGTAATCATGGTTCAGAAATTTGGAGAGAAGTGAAGATGGAGAAATCTAAACTAATGGCAGACAGTGGATTCTTCAGGGGGTCTTATGTCACTCTGGATCTATGAAGATGGACTCATATGGAGTAATACAAGGACACTTATAGTGATTCAAGCAGGTGTGTTAGGAGGCGCATATTCTCTCCGCGAATCGAACAAGTGGATCGCGGTTTTTGTTCTCGCGCTTGGTATTCTGTTCACGATAATGTTGTATTTGATAATGCAGCATCACCGGCAGTATCGGGATATGAACAAGAACTTGATACAGAAAATTGGCGAGCAGCTTTCACAATGGAGTTGCGATGCCGATACACCTGCTTTTTCACTAGAGTTAAAACCAAAATTCCTTGGAATATATAGTGGACGCAGGCTGCTTATGATTTCGGTTGCCCTTCTAATAGGATTAAACACATGCATGATTATTTGGTTGTTAGTCAAATAAATCCTAAATGATTGCACAGATATGTTAGTGACAGCCTGGCAGGCGCATGCTATGCCCGTTTTTTGTTTTTGACTGGGATTGGGATTTGGATGCTGCGTAATCGATCCAGAGATCTTTGACGTTATATAATTAGGGTGATAATGGTTATAAACTTTTCTTAGGATTAAATAGAAATGTCACGAAAAGATTTAATGGATTATATACCAGACAAAAAGCTGTACGCGGCTGTAAAGTTCGCGCGGAAGATGATAAGGGAAGGAACTCGCCCCCAAATTGCCAACACTCGTGCTGCGAAATATTACGGGTTTTCGGTTAGTGATGTTGCTCACTATACTGGCCAAACGGCTGGAAGAATAGCAAGAATCCGAAAAAATAAAGAGCACTATTGATATCAAAAATTATATAGTGAGTACGTTTTATTTTGCGAAAAGGAATTTAAGATGAAACTCGAACTTCCAGATGATTGGCAAAGTGACTCGATCTCAAAGTTTATTACCGACGCTTTTACTAACTGTGTCGCAACTTTAACTAACTTCAGAACGTTACCAATTATCCAGATTCTCATCAGATTGAATGATCTTTTCTTCTCCGCTACCGAGATTCAATGTCATCCAATAAGAGAATTATTGCTTCCAAATTTCCTCGGTAGAACTCATAGCGCATTCTTGGGAACCGTTCGTCTTTCCACAAGCGGACAAGTTGTCGAAGCATATATGACAGCCCGTAGTGTTTTAGAGAATGCAATGTACTCTCTGTATATTCAAGATGATACAACAATAGATGAAAAAGAACTCCAAGAAAGAGCTAAGATCTGGATAGAGAGAGCAGATAATGAAGATGCTAATCGAAAATGTAGAAGTACGTTCAAGAACCATAAAGTCATTAAGCATTTGATTGATAGAAATGATAATATAGGTAACAAAACTGCAAACCTCTACAACATAGCAATCAACCGAGGGGCGCACCCAAATTTTCCAGGGCATGCTACTACGAGCAATCTTTCTTTAGAAGGTGGAAAAATTGATTTCCTTATTCCGGGAAACAATATAGTTTGCAAAGTATGCCTTCAATTCACAGCCCAAGTTGGTATTTGTTCTTTAAAAATATTTGAGCTAATCTATAAGGAACGGTTTCAATCTCAAGGAATTACCAAAGAGCTTAATGACATAGAATTAAAACTTGGATAAATGCATAACTTAACCGAATCTCATTCGACTGTGGTATCTTTCATATCATCGAATTAGGTAATTGGTTAAAAGGTTAAATTGAGGTTTTGCCCGTCGCCATGATTTTATTGACCGGCACCGCAGGAAAAAAACCCTGCCAACGGGTGGTAAAAAGAAGAACCCCACCCACAGGTGGTGGGGCTAAAAAAAATCCGTGTCAATCCGCGAAATCTGTGGTTTGTTTTAATAGATTCCTCGACTGCGCTCGGAATGACGATGAAGAATCCGTGTCGGCCTCACGACGAGGCATAGATGTTCCTTCGGGTTTGCTCGATTTGGCGGACCATCATTGTCAATATACCCGCCGGGTGGTCCAACTTGCGATTCGCCATGTTGTCGAAGACGGCCTGCCCTATCGAGCTGCCTCATGGCATTTATGGCGTGATCACCGGGTGTTT
>Ga0315547_1000563_pt1 | contig 35616 bp, 53 predicted proteins | sample SalMarSW160240MG_2_FD_202542 | JGI IMG/M metagenome (GOLD analysis project Ga0315547, IMG submission 202542) | Salt marsh sediment microbial communities from the Plum Island Ecosystem LTER, Massachusetts, United States - Salt Marsh Sediment SW1601-240 ...
TCCCCGCCAGTGCAGGACACCCGATGATAAGACGTTTGTTGAAGACATCGGAAATGAATTAGAAAAACAAGACCTTATTCGAATAAACAAGCCCCGACCCAACCAGTTAGTAAAAAGCCCTCTTGAAGTTGAGGGGGAGGCCAGAGGGTATTGGTTTTTTGAGGCTGATTTTCCAATAAAATTACTAGACGAAAACGGGAAGGAATTAGGGATTGGTATAGCCAGAGCTTTATCAGAGTGGATGACTGAAGATTTTGTACCATTTGAAGCCGTGCTTGAATTTCAGCTACCAACAACAAAAAAGGGAATGTTAATTTTAGAAAAAGACAACCCTTCGGGTCTTCCAGAACATGCCGATGAATTACAAGTTCCGGTCTACTTTACCAATTAATTGCAAATAATTGATAGATTTGATAACTCTGAATTTTTAGCCGCCCCACCCGACGGCTTTTAAAATTTCTGCCCCCTTGACCGTCCCAATTTCCTTTCCCTCATTCGCACGAATGTGCGAATGGTTTATTAGTTTGATACCTCTGAATTTTTAGCCGTCCTTCCGACGGCTTTTAAAATTTCTGCCCGCTTGACCGAGTTTTTGGGATTTTTATTAATTTTGACAATAAAAAAAGAGGAAGTTAGAACTTCCTCAAATTTTTCCTTCTTTTTTTAAAATCTCATCTTTAATTTCTTCCGCTCGTTTATCTGGCAACCAAAATGTGGGTAATGTGTATTTGGAAATTATTATTACCCAAACTACTAATCCTCCTAAAATTACGAGAGGACAGGTTAAAAAAGCAGAAAATGCAAGAACGACAGCTATTATTAGCGTTATTAACACAGCTTTCGCTCTTTCTGCACAAAGAGATTTATATTTTTTATCGTTCTTGATAATCCTTTCTATCTCCCATCTTTCCACCTTCTCCCTCCTGATTTTATCTCTGTCAAAGAACTTTAACTTTTAAACTAAGATTACACCCAAATCAATAATTTGTCAAGTTTGAGGTGAGCTCTAAATCTTTAGCCGTCCACCCGACGGCTTTTAAAATTTCTGCCCCATTGACTATTCCAATCTCTTTTCCCTCATTCGCACGAATGTGCGAATAGTGTCTAATGATTTTTCTATCCCTCATATTGTCGGTGGAGATGTGGGTGGTACATTTTTGACAAGCGGCCGCTTGTCAAAAATGTACCACAATCAGACGAAGCTTCTGAATTTTTAGCCGTCCCGCCCGACGGCTTTTAAAATTTCTGCCCCCTTGACCGTCCCAATCCCCTTTCCCTCATTCGCACGAATGTGCGAATGGTTGATTGCTTTGACAGTTCAGGGGTGTTGTCGGTATAATAATAAGAGCCAAACGATGCGGCTCTTATTATTAAAACAAATATAAAAAGGCACAAAAATATGAACAGTAAAGATTTAAAAAACTTAAGAGAGGATTTGAAGGGTGAGCTTACGGCCATCAATGATTACGAAGAGCATATTGATGCTACTGACAACGAGAAGATAAAAAAGGTTCTGGGTCACGTCCGCGACGACGAAAAAGAGCACGTTGCGGAAATAACAAAACTACTTCGAGAGCTCGACGAAACCCAGAGAGAAAAATTCGAAAAAGAAGAACTCTAACCATTCTCTGATTCGCACGAATTAGAGAATGGTGTTCAATGGTTTTTCTATTCTTCATTTTTCATTAATTATATCAACGATCGTGACTATAATTAATGGCGAATCTATCAAGATAACTGTTGATGAAGATAATGCCTTGGAAATTTCGGTAAAATTTTGCGGTCGCAAAATTTTACCGAACACTTTCTTCTTCGGGCCAGCCCACCGGGGCTGTTTTTTATCTCCCCGACGGCTTTTAAAATTTCTACCCCGTCGATCGTTCCGATTCCCTTTCTCTAATTCGCACGCCCCGCACCAGAAGGAACTTCGGTACGGGGTAAAAATGTGCGAATGGTGTGTTAATTTGATAACTCTGAATTTTTAGCCGCCCCACCCGACGGCTTTTAAAATTTCTGCTTCTCTTGACCAGTTTCGAGGGGTTGGTATAATAAATAGAAAGTTAATTGAGTGAGAAAAGATTTTTCTTTAGGGCATTCGTCGCAGGAGCGCAAGTGTCTTAAGGAATATTTCTTTGAGAATGATATGAAAAAAATAGAATATAAAATTGTACCCCTCACCCAAAAACTACGGAAGGATTTACACGATAAAAAATTTTTAGAAAATTGGGAGGGTTTACTTTCACAGTGGGGTGCATCTGGCTGGGAACTTGTTAAAGTGGTGCCTACGGCATATTTTGAAACAAGTGGGTTTGTTTTAGGAGGAGCTAAGGTAATAACAATGCAGAAATTCCTTTTAGTTTTTAAAAAAGAAACAGTAGAAGAATAGTTAAAGATTTTGGGAAATTAAAAGTTTAGAAATAAACCAATCAATTTTATCCAAAGCGTTTGAAAGAAAAATGATAAAATGGAAAAATCAGAATTTCTACAAGCTATAAAATCAATTGAACCAAGCAAACACATAGTTGCCGGCAGGAGAGGTTCAGAAGAGAACGTAAAGATTAAAATAGTATTGCCTCTGCTTCAGTTTTTAGGATATGACATTGTTGGGGATTTAGATTTTGAGCGACTTAGTGCCGATATAGTGGTAGTTGATGATAGCTCAAAGCCAATTTTAATTATAGAAACTAAGGCTTGGGAAGCACAGATTAAAAACTATTTAAACCAATGTCTAGAATATACCTTTAAACTTCGGACACCATTTATTCTTATTACTTCGGGACAGCACACAGCTTTATATTCTTCTTTGGTAAATTCAGATAATTTAAATGAAACCAAGCCCATAATAGAATTTAGGTTTAATGATTTATTAAGTGAGAACGCTGAAAGTATTTTGTTCAAGCTTTATTCATTGATAAGCAAAGATGCTTTATTAAATGACGCTGAAGAATTAAATAAAGCCATAATTTCCTTTTTACCTGAAGATAAAGATATAAACGAAATTAAGAAAGAATTTATTAAAAAATCTATCAAGTTTAAATCTAAAATCAAATCAGTTAAAATTACCGATGATGATTTTGTAGAATTGGCAAATAACTACCCAAAGGAAATTTATAACGCGTTGGTTTTAGCCAAAGACGAATTTTACAAAATAGCTCAAAAGAATGACAATGTCAGGATTAGATACAGAAGTAAATCAATAGGTTTGGAGTATTTGTATTCAGCCGGCCCAAGGTCAAAAGCCATAGGATTAGTAGAAGTGAATCCGTCGGGCGGCTGGGTTGCTTTTGGAATGGAAGGTTGGACTAAATTGTTGTCTTCAGCCGAGATTATTAAACAATTGAAAGATTTCCCTAAAGCTATAGAAAGCGAAGAACAAATTCACAAACTTATCAAATTGATAAAAACTGGATTAAAAAGTATCTCAAAAACAAAAACTCCTTAAACTAAATCAAAATATCTGCTATAATCAAAGCAGTCAGAGTTAATTCTATCAGAGGTTTAAGGAACTAATTTATAATTATTATGACACCAAAAATAAATAAAATTCATGCTGACGATAAAACAGTTAGAGAGGTATTAGATAACGTTAAATATATTATTGATTTTTTTCAGAGAGAGTATAGGTGGGGTCGAAAACATATAGAGCAGTTATTGGATGACTTAACAACAAAGTTTCTCGCAAATTATAAAGAAACTCACGACAGAAAAGAAGTTCAAAATTATGAGCGTTATTTTTTGGGACCCATAGTATTGAGTGAAAAAATGGGTGAACGTTCGGTCATCGATGGTCAGCAACGTTTAACTTCTATAACATTACTACTCATTTATTTGAATAATTTACAAAAAAGCAGAAAAGATAAAGTTCTACTTAATTATTTAATTTTTTCTGAGAAATTTGGTGTAAAATCTTTTAATTTACAGGTTGAAGATAGAAAAGAATGTATGGAAGCATTATATAACGGTAAGGAGTATGATGTTTCTGAAAAAAGTGAATCTGTAAAAAATATAGCTGAAAGATACAAAAACATACAAGAATTATTTCCAAATGAATTAAAGGAACAAGCATTGCCGTATTTCATTGATTGGTTGATTGATGATGTTATTTTTGTAGAAATTATTACTTATTCAGATGAAGATGCTTATATAATTTTTGAAACCATGAATGATAGGGGGTTGAATTTAACATCTACAGAAATGTTAAAAGGATATATTCTTTCTAACATTAAAGAAATTGAACAAAAATATAGATTGAATGATCTTTGGAGAGAAAGAATTTTAGAATTAAACAAAATCCATAAAGATGAAGATCTTGAATTTTCCAAAGCTTGGTTAAGGGCAAAATACGCAGAAACCATAAGACCTGGAAGAAAAGGAGCCGCAAATGAAGATTTTGAAAAAATTGGTACAAGATTTCATAGTTGGGTTAGAGACAATGAAGACAAAATCAAACTGAGAACTAATCAAGATTTTTTAGATTTTGTTATTAAATATTTTGATTTTTTTGTAAAAATATATCTTAAAATTAATAAGGCTAGAACCGACTTGCAAAAGGATTTAGAAAGTACATATTATATTAACGAAAGAGGGCTTGCTACATCTATTTATTTACCTCTTTTAATGTCCCCCATTAAATTAGAGGACGATGAAAAAACGATAAATAAGAAGTTCGCTTTGGTTTCTAAGTTTTTGGAGATATTTGTCGTTTTTAGATCGGTAAATTATCGAAATTATGCTCACAGTTCAATTAGATATACAATGTATTCTCTTGTTAAAGAAATAAGAGGTAAGGGTGTAAAGGAATTGGCTCGGATTCTAAAAAAGAAGGCATCATCATTTGAAGAGAATTTAAGTGGGTTTAAGGATTTAAGATTGCATGGTCAAAACAAAAGATTCATTCGTTTCTTACTTGCTCGAATTACAACGCATATTGAAAACAAATGTGGGATAGATAGTAATTTTAGGGGCTATACAACCAAGGATGTAAAAGAACCTTTTCAGGTCGAGCATATATGGTCGGATAACTTTGAAGAACACAGAGATGAATTTGATCAAAGAGATGAGTTTGAAGAGTACAGAAATAAGATAGGAGCATTGCTTCTATTACCAAAAGGATTCAATCAAAGTTTTGGTGCTTTATCTTATAGAGAAAAACTTACTCATTATTTTGGTCAGAATTTACTTGCAAAAACGCTGAGTCCACAATGTTACGAGAGAAGTCCTGGTTTTTTAAAATATAAGGAAAAGTCAGAATTGCTATTTAAACCGCATGAACAATTCAAGAAACAAGATATTGAGGAGAGACAAATGTTGTATCAAAAAATTTGTGAGGAGATTTATGATTTAAAAGTATTTGATGAGATAGCAGGTGATATTAAATAACTTAGAGACTTAGTCTCTAAGTCAGTCTAAGTTAGGGTGAGAAAGAAATCATCAGCGAAAAAGTCAAAATCCTCCAAGTCTAGTTAGCTATTCCAATGTTCTTGAGAACATTGGAATAGCTGATTCTTTGGCCGTCCCCCCGACGGCTTTTAAAATTTCTGCCGTCTTGACTGCGTTTTTGGATTTTTTCTGATTTTTGACAATAAAAAAGAGGAAGCTGTTGTGCTTCCCCTGATGGACTCATTAGCCCTTTGGTTTTTAGGATTATTTTTCAACGGAATAAGGACTATAAGATTTCCTTACTTCCGCTAAATGCTTCTCCCAGTTTCCTACCTTAATAGTCACGCGGGAAGGAACCTCAAGTTCTTCTTTGAAATATGTTTTCTTTAGCCGATAGTAAACTGGTTTGCCCTCCTCAACCACTATGAAGTAGTAATGTTTTTCTGTCTCTGCAACTACAGCGGCCAGTGTAGTTTCTCTTAGACTGGTCCTTGGAAGACCAGCATAGAAGCTTTTAGCGGGTCCCATGACGAGAAAATACATAAATATGATCCCAAGAAACCAGAGTATCACACCAAGAACAGGACTTCCCTTTTGTTTCTTAGTTGTCAGCATGGCCACTAAACCCATAAGAGAACAAAATGCCACAAGAGCCATAAGCCCTATAATTCCCCACATTTTTTCCTACCTCCTATTTATTTTTTTCAAAGATTTTGTTGGAATCATACCTCTTATTTTCCAACATTCCATCTTACACCCATATTAATAATTTGTCAAGAATTTTAGGGTGGGGCCTGAATTTTTAGCCGTCCCACCCGACGGCTTTTAAAATTTCTGCCGGCTTGACCGGTTTTTCGGTGATTGATAGAATAAGAATACGAGGTCGAATCCTCCTTCGTTTCCTCTTCCGTCTCGCAGTACCGTGGGACTACGGACGGACAAAGAAAACTACGGAAGGACGAAGAGATTTAACCAATCAATTTTATCCAATATGTTTGGTCAAAAAAATAAAAAAACGAGAAATAAAAATACAGTTTATGTTTTTATTGATGCTTCAAATTTATGGGAGGCGCAAAAAGCCAAGGGTAAATTTTTTGATTATGAAAAATTAATAAGATTTATTAAAGAAAAATTTAGTACTTCATTTATTAAAATTTTTTATTATACTGCTTACCCTGCTGATGGAACCAGAGATTATAGTTTAGATGGGAAGCATAAGTTTTATACCTTTCTTAAAAAAGGATTAGATTTTACGGTTCGAAAGAAAGAATTAAAGCGTATCGCCGTGATTAATGAAGCAGGTCAATCTATTGAGGAAAAAGGAAATATGGATGTGGAGATAACGATTGATGCATTGCATCATATCAGTAAATATAATATTGCTGTGTTATTTTCTGGCGACTCCGATTTTTTAGCATTAGTAACTTATTTAAGAAGAAGGAATAAGAAAGTTTATATTTTTTCGTCAAAAAATAACATCTCTGAAGAATTAAGAACGGGTGGGGACGGATATTTTGACGTACTAGAGATAGAGAAAGATATCTGGGGCAAGGAATTAAAACATAGGGCGGAACTAGAGAAGGGACGTAAATAAAAGCCACCCTCCTCGCGGAAGGTGGCTCTTGGATGTAATACCCTTTCAGTTTCAGAACTAAACCGAAAGACATTATTAGTATAGCAAGCCCGTTTTATTTGTCAAGTATTTTCCTTGTGGATAAGTAATTTGTGTCCGAAAAAGTCAAAATCCTCGAAGTCTAGCCTCCTTCCCTATTCTAATGTTCTCAAGAACAATAGAATAGATGAATTTTTATCCAAAGCAAAAATGAAAAAGTTTTTTAAGGATTATAAGATATTTTTAGCGATTGTTATTGCAGCTTTGATTATTGGAGTAGCGATTTATTTTGGCATTCGTGGAGCAAAAGAAGCAAAAGCTCCATCATCTCTGGCTGAATGTTTAGCTCCATCTGAAGCAATGGTTACTAAAATTATTGATGGAGACACGGTTGTTGTGGAGGGTGGCTATCACGTGAGACTTTTGGGGATTGATGCCGACGAAAGAGGTTATCCTTGCTACGAGGCAGCTAAATCTCACCTTGAGGAATTAATTTTAAACAAAGAGGTAAGGTTAGAAAAGGATATAACCGATGTTGACCAATATGATAGATGTTTGAGATATATTTTCCTTGATGGCCAAAATATTAACCTTCAATTAGTGGAAGAGGGTTTGGCTATTTGTAGATTTTATGAACCGGACACAAAGCATAGCCAAGAATGTAAAACCTTAGAGAAGGAAGCTATTGAGAACAAAATCGGGTGTAAATGGACCGGCGCGGAACCATCTCTACCACTGCTTTCAGCGACATATGAAAAACTTACTACTGAAAAAACTGGCTTAGAAGTAGTTTTTGTCTGTAATGCTGGGAATTATTTGGGCAAAGTTGTAGTTGTTGAGGGGAAAGTGGCTGACGCTTATCGTTCAAAAACCAATACTGTGTTTTTAAATTTCGAAAAGGCCTATCCCAATCAATGTTTTACCGGCGTAATTTTTAGTTCCGATCAATATAAATTTGTTCAAAATCCGGAAAGTTATTATTCTGGCGAAACTGTAAGAATAAAAGGAGAGATTAAAGAATACGAAAGCAAACCAGAAATTATCTTAAAAGACCCATCCCAGATAGAAATAGGGGAATAAAAATCCCAACTGACAAAATATAATTATTCTCCTTTCCCTCATTCGCACGAATGTGCGAATGGTTTATTGCTTTGACAACCCTGAATTTTTAGCCGTCCCGACCGACGGCTTTTAAAATTTCTGCCCAAAACAAAAAACCCTTAAGGTAAATCAAAATATCTGATATAATTGGCAGTGTATGAGGAAAACCGCAATAATACTAAATACAAGATGCAAGCAGGTGGCTCTTGTTTTAAAAATTAAAAATGAAAAGAATTATCAATTTTTTTAAAACAATAGGAATAGTTTTAAAATATAGAGAGAGGCTTTATTGTGATGCTCTTACTGGTGTTTATTCTCGACTTTTCTTGGTAGAATGGAGTAAGAAAGAAATAGAAAGAGCTAAGCGGTATCGCCGACCACTCACTCTTGTTTTGGTCGATGTTGATAAATTGAAAGAAATTAATACTAAAAAAGGTCACTTAGAAGGTGACCGAGCTCTTAAAAAGATAGCAGACATTCTTAAGAAAAGTTGTCGTCAAAGTGATTTTGTTTTTCGTTATGGAGGGGATGAATTTTTAATATTAATGCCAGAAACCAGCAAGTCGGAAGCAAAGAATTTTATTACTAGAGTCAGTCAACAATTGCGAAATTCGAAACTAGGAGTCAGCTTTGGCATTGCTTCATGGAAGAAAGATTTTAGCATTGAAGATTTAATTGATGGAGCGGATAAGAAAATGTATAAAAGTAAAAAAATAAAGAAATCTAAATAAAAGTAAGTACTTATTTATTCCATCCTTGACCGGTTTTCAGAGTTAGGTAAGATAAATAAAAAGGCTGACTCAACCAATCAATTTTATCCAAAGCATTTAGCGTTAATAAGTAGAATAAATTTATGTTGGTTTTTATTGATGAATCTGGGGACCCTGGATTAAAAATAGAAAAAGGTTCAAGTAGATTTTTTACTATTTCTTTAGTAATCTTTGAAGATAATGATGAAGCTTTAGCTTGCGATCAAAGAATGACACTTTTAAAAAGAGAGTTAGGGTGGAAAGAAAATAGTGAATTCCACTTTAAAAGAAATTCCGATAGGGTACGCAGGGCTTTTCTAAAAGCTGTAGCTCCTTATAATTTTTTCTATTATGGGATTGTTATAAACAAGAACCCTAAAAAATTATGGGGTGAAGGATTTCGGAGCAAAAGTTCATTTTACAAGTATGCTTGCAGTTTAGTTTTTCAAAATGCCAAAGACAAACTAGAAAACTCTACTGTTGTAATAGATAAAAGTGGCAATTTAGATTTTAGAAGGCAATTAGCAAAATATTTAAGAAGAAGGGTAAACAAAGAGGATAAAAAGTCGATTAAGAGGTTAAAAATGCAAAGGTCAAGAGGTAATAATTTATTACAATTGGCTGATTATATTGCTGGAGTAATAAATAGGTCTGTTCAAAACCGCAAGAAATTTGCTGAGGGATATAGGAGAATTATTGCCCATAGAGAAATTTATGTTCAAATTTGGCCAAAATAAAAAACTTCCGAGTTTATCCCTTGCGGGAACGCGGCGATAAACGCCACAGTTCAACTCGGAAGCAATTCCATTATTATACTATCAAAAAGATCAAGACTTGTCAATAGTTTTCTGTGGATAACTTTTTCGAATAGCCGTCCCCCCGACGGCTTTTAAAATTTCTGCCCCTTTGATTGTCCCAATCCCCTTTCCCTCATTCGCACGCCCCGCACCAGAAGGAACTTCGGTACGGGGTAAAAATGTGCGAATAGTTTATTGGTTTGAAGTTTTGGGGATTCGCTTGATGTTTCTATTTTAAGCCCTTCCCAACGGCTTTTAAAATTTCTACCAGCTCAACTATTGACAAATAATATAGTATATGCTATAATATAGATATTAAGAATTGGTTGAGTATTTTGGGTGTCTTAAATTCAAGATATCAAACAGGCTGCTCATAGTAAGCAGCATTCCCGTTTAAGCCAGCGGGCCAAGGGGAACTTGGAAATCTGGCTCAAAATAATCCTTGGGAAAAGGAGGAGTATCATGGAGAAGTACCGTGTGGCGCTTCTGCGTCGAGAGTTTTCCTTCATCGATCGTCTGATGGACCATCTTCAGCCCGAAGAGGTCACGGACATCAAGGTTAGGAGGGGAGACAAGGCTCTTTTGAGGAAAAAGGGTTGTGAGGAGTCGTATAGCTGGTCTGATGGTGGTCATTACGACTATACTAAGTATTTCGCAGTATGGTTTGACGATGATGGCAAAGAGCGCATCTTGGAACTTAAGAGCGCTGGAAGTTCTGCTACCGGCTCTGGTGAAAACCGCAAATGGGACGCGGATAGTGTTAGCGAGCAGCTCCTTACTAATCGCATCGTTCCCGATTATATCGTCGAGTGTGTGCAGAATGACACCGACAATAACGGAAATGGGGAAGTTACTCGCTTCTGGACTATCTATAAGATGAGGCGATTCGACCTGGTGGGTTACCACCACCAGCAGATCGACAAAGCTGCGGCTGCCCTTAAGGCCGAAATTACTGCAGTTTGTGGCAAATAGTACAAGAGTATTAAGCCCCAAGCGGAGAACCTTCCACTTGGGGCCTTGTGTTTTTAGCCAAAGTAAAGAGCCGCCCCCCGACGGCTTTTAAAATTTCTGCCCCTCTTGACCGTCCCAATTTCCTTTCCCTCATTCGCACGAATGTGCGAATGGTGTCTAATGATTTTTCTATCCTTCATATTGTCGGTGGAGATGTGGGTGGTACATTTTTGACAAGCGACCGCTTGTCAAAAATGTACCACAATCAGACGAAGCTTCTGAATTTTTAGCCGTCCTCCCGACGGCTTTTAAAATTTCTGCCACTGTCAAAGCAATCTAAGTTTAAAAAATGGATTAATTTATGTTATACTACCTATGGAATATAGGAAGAGTTTATAAAAAATCTAATAAAGGTCGAGGAATAAAAACTTTGATTTTGTTTTTAAAAAACCATGAACAATAAAGATTTAAAAAATTTAAGAGAAGATTTAAAGGGCGAGCTTACGGCTATCAATGATTACGAAGAGCATATTGACGCTGCCGATAACGAGAAGATAAAAAAGGTTCTGGGTCACGTTCGCGACGACGAGAAAGAACACTTTGCAGAGCTAACAAAACTGCTCCGAGAGCTCGACGAAACCCAGAGAGAAAAATTCGAAAAAGAAGAACTGTAAAAGTCGATTAATCGAAGTTTTGTCAACACCCCTGTTGATAGAGTGTTTATAATTTTGTGGATAAAAAAGACTCTTATTTCAGAGTGTTTTTTATAGCTCCGTGCCAAAAATGCGATAAAATCGCTGTTTTTTTAGTGAAATTTTTATTTATAAGAGGCAATTTAGAAACAAAAATTTGACAGATATTTAGCCCCGTGCTTTAATAGAATTGTAAATTGAATTTGCTCAAATTTTAATCTCACTAGAAAGAAAAGGGCAACCGAGCACATAACGTCTTATGTGCTCGGGTCGACTCTATTCCTAAGTGAGACACTTATCTGGCTTATACTAGAGGGAGTGTCTTAAGAAAAGGAATAGAGTTTTTTAATTCCCATGACAGAAGTTATTAAATCAAAAATTAGCTGTCCGATATTTTTAGCCAAAGAGGATTTGGTAATGAAGGATTTGGTTCGCCGCGTAAACCAAAGTGTTTGCCGAGAAGATAAAGAAATTGCTTGTGAGGAATTTGTAAGCGAGGTAGATGACATGCTTGAGTGTAAAAATTATAATCCGAACAGAGAAGAATGTCGGGTCTGTCAAGCGATAAATAGGCTTCGTAGAGAAAGAATCTACGAAGATTAAATATATGCTTATTCCCATTGAACAACAAGAGCTTGATTATTACAAAGCGATGCTTCAAAAGACTTATAAAGTCCGTAAACTTCTTAATGATAAAAAGATTCCTTTTCAAAAGAAAGTCATCAAGATAAAAGAGATAGTTAATAAAGAAATTGAAAAATGTACAGAATTTTAAATGGAGCAGTAAAAGAGTTAGTAGGCGGAGCAAGAGTTTTGCTTTACTTTGTTGGACTGGCGCTCTATTTTTTTAGTATTTTGCTTGTCTGGTTCGCAGCTTTTTGTTTTTTAAACAACAAACAATGATCTCTGTAATCCGAATAAAAAAACAGCCAACCCGAGTTGCCCATTTAAAAATATAAAAAAATAAAAGCAGACCCTTATCTTTATCTTTTCCTTCTTCTTAACCTAATGAATTCTTGAGAAGTTATCTGAAAATCTTTTAAGATTCCTTTTAGGGTTTTACGCTTGATTAGTTTGGAACCATGGCGAGGAATAGTAGTGTACCTTCCGTCTGCTCTCCGCCAAATTTCATGACTGCCCTTAGCTTGTCTATAAAAATAAAAGCCCAATTTCTTGGCTACTTTGGCGAGAGCACGGTAATTAGTTTGAGGAAATTTTTGTCCCATAAAATCAAAGTGAGACTGGTAAAGGAAGAGTTAGACGCAAATCTGTCTTTTGGGGGATAGAAACTTCGGGGATGGTTTCCCCGTGGGCTTTACGAGCTTCTATATGTACTTCTATTACGTCCTGAATATTCTCGATAGCTTCAGTATAAGTTTTACCTTCGGCTCGACAGCCTTGAAGAGAAGGGCAAGAAGCTAAAAATCCTCCTTCTTTAAGAGATTCAATAATCACCGGAAAGAAATGTATTTTTTTCACTTTTTTCATACATTTTCATTATATAGCCTCAGAGATAAATGTCAATAGCAAGTGGCAAATTGGCGATAAAAGAAGTTCTCAAAAGTTCTCAATATGAACCCCGTTAGAAATTTTCCTCTAAAAATGGATTTCTGGCGGGATCAAAAATTATGGTTAATTCACCGAAAATTTCTAACGGGGTGAATAACAATAATGGCAAACGGAAACTAATAACAAATATTCTCCTATGGACCTTTTTAGCTAATCTTATAATCGGTAGCCTTTTCTATATAGCTTGGTCTCTAGTTGATATGCAGCAAGAAATTAGGGCTCTCAAAGTAGAACGCAATGGACTGATAGAGAGATTAGAGGAAATTGCTGCTTATAAAGAACAAAACGGCCATTTCCAGGCAGATTTTAGCAAAGTACTGGAAGAGCTAATTCAGAGCCTGGAGAATCGGTAATTTAACAAATTAATAAGGCAGCTCTAGGCCCACTTAAATTTAGGGGGCGAGCGTCGACTAGGGCAGAGAATTAAATCACATAACATAAAACATGAAACATGAAACAAACATGTGACTTGGCGAAATTTCTAATCTAGAAATTCTTGTTACATGTTATGTGTTACATGTTACATGAAAAAACTATGGCTGTTGAAAAAGCAATTGGTAGCTCCAGCTTAGTGGAAGTAGTTGACCGAATTCTTGACAAGGGTGTTGTTATTGACGCTTGGGTAAGAGTCTCTTTGGTTGGTATTGAACTTTTGGCCGTTGAGGCAAGAGTAGTTGTGGCTTCTGTTGAGACTTGGTTAAAGTATGCTGAAGCTGTTGGTTTAACCGCCACTGCCTAGGAGCTAAGCTAAATTATTTAAGGCGTCCTTTGTACATCAAGAAGTACCTTTGGTCCTTCCCTAACCCTTTCAGGGTTAAAGTATAAAGCATGCCTTGAATAATCTTCTTATGAATAATAACTTTAAAATTGCCAAAGATATCGTTGCCTCTTATGAGGCCCGGATAAAAGTAATTCAAGCAGTAGCGGAAGATACCAAAAAGTTACTGGAGGAATTTAGAGAAAAGAGAGAAAGAATGAGCCGGGAATTAAAAGAGGCCCTAGCGGAACATCGGTCCTTAAGAAAGAAAGATTTTGATAAGATGATGGAGGATATTTTAACTCTTCAGAAAGGACGGGAAGAAAATGTAAAGCAAATGTTGGCTGACTTTCAGGATGAGGAAATGAAGGTGGTGGAGAATTTAAGAGAAATGCTTAAGAAAGGAGAAAAACTTCGGCTCAAGGATTTTAAAAACACTTTAGCTAAAATTAAAAAAGAGCAAGAAATTCGGCAAAAAGAAACTCCAAATCGAATTAGTGAAGAGTTAATTCAAATGCAATCAGAAGTTCGCCAGATGCTTGAGAATTTTAAAAGCGAGCGAGAGAAAGTGGCTTCGGAGTGGAAGGGTATGGTAACCGCAATGACTAATAAACGTCATATTAAAACATAAATATATGAAACAAACAATCAAATACAAAATGATTCCTTGCGCTTTCTGTAAAGGAACAGGGAAGGACCCCTTTAGGGTTCCCTCAAAGCTCTCTGATTGTCAGGTATGTTGGGGTAAGGGGAAAGTTGCTATTGCCGATATTCCTCACGAGACCTGTGGGGCTTGCAAAGGAACAGGGATTTTTGAGCATCATCGATTACCTTGTTCTGTATGCAAAGGGAAAGGGGTTGTTCCTAAAGATAGAAGGAAAGGTGAGAAGGGGATGGATCCGGATACCGGGTTGCCGGAGATAGGGAATTATTAATTTTTAATAAACAAAGGTCGAAAACTAAATCATAAAACATGGAACATGGAACATGGAACAAATATTTCGCTTGGTGAAAGTCTTAACCAAGAATTCAGAAATTATTGTTACATGTTATATGTTACGTGTTACATGAAACATGTGGGCACAAGAAATGAAAAATTTAGTAGCCGACATTAAAACTTCTCATCGAGATAGAACCAAGTATGTAAAAGATGTGAAAGAAGGCACCAAGGATTTAATTGCTCGATTTCGGGGGGAATTAAGGGAGATGGCTAGAGAGTTAAAAGATTTTCTGGCAAAAAGCGAAGAGACTAGGAAGAAAGATTTTGCGGCAATGATAGCGAATATCCGGGCGCGCGTAAGAGATATAAAAGGAGATACGGCTGACCTCCTGGCTCAATTTGACAAAGAGATGAAAGAATTAGCTGCTGATCTTAAAGAATTTCTAAGTAAGAGTGAAGCAACTAGAATGGCCGATTTTAGAGCACTAATGAAGGATGTTGTCGCAGATATTGAAACGATAAGAAAAGCAATTAAAGATTTGCTTACAGGTTATAAAGCAGAGAGAAAAGAAGCAGCCGGATATTGGGGTAGATTAGAGGGTAAGGAGGAGGCACCAGAAGAGGTACCAACACCAGCACCAGAAAAAGAAGAAGCACCAGCACCAAAGGCAAAGAAGAAGAGAAAAAAGTAAATTTCTAATTTCTAATTAACCTAATTTCTAATCAAATTTCTAATTCTTAAATGTCTAATTTCTAAAAATAATTTTAGACATTGGTTATTTGACATTTAAGTTTTCATTAGACATTAGAAATTGGGATTTAGGAATTAAAAACTCCGATGTAAAAACAAAAGTCGGAGTCATCAAAGGTCGATATTATAATAATTAAGGTTATAGATTGTAATAATTATGCCTTATTTATCACCAGAAGAAGAACAAGCTATCATTGAGCCTCGTCCGACAGCTGATTTTGTAGAAACCCCATACATCAAGCGGATTACCCGCCGAGCTTTGAATTATCTTAAAGTAGGTATGCCAGTTCATTTGCGAGGTCCAACTGGAACCGGTAAGACCACTTTAGCTTTGCATGTGGCAAGTAAAATCGGGAGACCGGCAGTACTTCTTCATGGAGACGAAGAATACAAGACTTCCGATTTGGTTGGAGGAGAGCATGGATACCGTTATCGTTATTTAAGAGATAATTTTATCTCCTCCGTTTTAAAGGTAGAACAAGATATGTACAAACGTTGGGTGGATAATCGCTTGACTCTTGCCTGCAAACACGGATTTACCATGGTATACGATGAATTTACCCGCTCTAAGCCTGAAGCAAATAATGTGCTTCTCTCAATTCTACAGGAAAAAGTAATGGACTTACCTCCTCAGAGAACAGGAGAGGAAGCTCATTATCTTAAGGTTCATCCTAAATTCTCAGCTATTTTTACTTCTAATCCCGAAGAATACGCCGGAACACACAAAGCCCAGGATGCCCTAAGAGATAGAATGGTTACTATGGATTTGGACTATTTTGACAGAAAGACAGAAGTAGCCATAACCCAGGCAAAATCGGGGCTAGCCAAAGAAGATTGCGGAAAAATCGTTGATGTGGTGAGGGGGTTAAGAAGAAAAAATCCCTGCGAGTTTCCGCCAACTGTTAGAAGTGCTATTGTCCTAGCCAAAGCCTTAGCGGTTAACAAAGGAAAAGTTTCGGCATCTGATTCTGTTTTTAAAGGGTTAGCTCAAGATATACTGGTATCCCAAACCACTCGAAGTCCCTGGTCGTCAAAACGAAAGGAGATAGAAGAATTGGTTGAGGGGTTAATTAAAAGGTTTTGCTAAGGAAAAACAAATATGAAGACATCAATAAAAAACCTTCAAGACATTAGTGGTCTGCATGATGTAAGAAGTTATACTGGAGCAGTGAGAAAAAGCGGCAAGCCGGATCTTCCCACCACGGCTGTTTTGGGTCTCTATATGCGAAGAAATGAAAGAGATAGAATTACAAAAGAATTGAAAAGATTAAAAAGAAGAAGAGTGCAGCTCAGAAAAAGATTAAGAGAAGTAGAAAAAGAGATGAACAAGCTTCTTGAGAAAGCCACAAAGACGGCGGTAGAGATAAGAGGAACGAAGAAGAAAAAAGGGAACCCAAGTGAAGGAAGCTTAAAGAAAAAAGGAAAGACAGTTCTAGGTTACTAGAGTTTGAGGAATAGCAGGCTTTAGCCTGCGATGAATCGCGAACTAAAGTTCGCTATTCCTTTGTGGTTCCGTGACTACTAATGAGCTAAAGACCCTTGAAATTATTTGGAATTGGGGAGGAGAGGCCTCGGTTGATATTATCGCTAGGGAAGCTGGCGTTAGTATTGATTATGCTCGGCTAATTTGCGAGAGTTTAGGAAAAGAAAATTACATAGATTTTTTGCATTCAAAATTATGCAAAATAAAAAGTAAAGGTAAAGTGATGGTAGCTGAAAAGCGTGGCCAAAATCCCAAAAAAATTGTTATCCCTCAAAAGCCAAGCAAGTTTGGTTTAGGCAAAAACAAAAAAGGAGGATTAATTCTAAACTATGGTTAAAAAATATAAATTTAAAACCAAAGAGGGAAAAACTAATCAAGCTAGGGAAGAATTGAAAGGTCTTGAGGAATTGCCTTTGGTTGGTGGATTATTTAAAGGGCTAGAGAAATTCATTGATTTGGCAGAAAGGGTGGAAGAGGCGGGAGGAAAAATTGAGAAAAGAGGAGAAATTAAAGGATTAAAAGGGGAAGTAAAAGGAGTTTACGGATTCTCAATAAGAACCGGCATTGGCGGTCGGCCCAAAATTCAGACTTTCGGGAATATCAAAGAAACCAAAAAAGGTCCTAAAATTGTTAAGACAAGAGAACCGATTGTTGATGTCTTTAACGAGAAAGATCATATTTTGATTGTGGCTGAACTCCCAGGCATGAGCAAGGAAGACATTAAATTAGATTTTAAAGGAGATATTCTTATTCTGGAAGCCTCGGATGGGAAAAGGAAGTTTACCAAAGAAGTCTTGCTTCCCTCAAAGATAGATACGAAGACCAAAAAGGTTTCTTTTAAGAACGGAATACTTGAGGTGAAGCTGATGAAGGCTAAAAAATAATGCCTATGGCTACCGCTAAAATGTTAACTTTAAAAGTATCGGAGGCACAGACTCGGGATGTGGGGAGAGGTATTGCTAGAATCGACCCTTCCTATTTAAAAAAACTTAGATTAGAAGTGGGAGACATAATAAAGTTAAAAGTTAAAAGTCAAAAGTCCCCGAAGCAGAGCAAGCTCGCTACGGGGCAAGTAAAAGTTAAGAATAGGGGGACGGTGGCGAAGGTGATGCCGACTTATCCGGAAGATAGAGGTAAAGGAATTATTCAAATCGATGGAATTATCAGAGAGAATACTGGAGTAGGTTTGGGGGAAAAAGTAGAATTTCAAAAAGTATCCTATAGTCAAGCGCAACAAGTTATTTTATCTCCCTTAAGTATAAGTAGTTCTTTACCAGACTCAGAAGATAGGAAATATTTAGCCCAACTCTTAGATGGCACTCCTGTCCTTCAAGGCAGTAAAATCAGAGCAACTTTCTTTGGTTCTCGGTTCCAAGACTTTGAGATTTTAGATACTGACCCCAAGGGAGCGGTAATAATTACCCCTGAGACCTTAATTAAAGTGAAGGGAGTAAAAACTGCTCCTAAAAAGACAGTAGGGATAACCTATGAGGATATCGGCGGACTTAAAAAAGAAATTGGGAAAATCAGAGAAATGATTGAGCTTCCATTAAAATATCCCGAGGTCTTTGAGAGATTAGGAATCAATGCTCCAAAGGGAGTTTTACTTCATGGTTCTCCGGGCTGCGGTAAAACCTTAATTGCTAAAGCGGTGGCTAACGAAACTGATGCTTATTTTACTCATATCTCCGGTCCAGAAATAATGGGGAAATTTTATGGCGAATCAGAAGGCCGGCTTCGAGAAATCTTTGAAGAAGCAGAGTCTAACACACCCGCCATTTTGGTGATAGATGAGATTGATGCCATTGCTCCCAAGAGAGAGGATATGGGAGGAGAAAAGCAGGTGGAAAGAAGAGTTGTTGCTCAGCTGCTTGCCCTGATGGATGGTTTAGAGTCAAGAGGGAATTTGGTAGTTATCGGAATCACCAACATTCCGAATACCTTAGATCCTGCCTTAAGACGTCCTGGTCGTTTTGACCGAGAAATTTCAATTCCTATTCCTGACAAAAATGCCAGATATGAAATATTGGAAATTCACACTCGAGGAATGCCTCTTGCAGAAGAGGTGAATGTTGAAAAGTTAGCAGAAATCACCCATGGATTTGTTGGTGCAGATTTAGAAGCCCTAGCCAGAGAAGCAGCAATGTCAGCTCTTCGTGAAATTATGCCCGAGATTGAATTTGAGAAAGAGTATATTCCTTATAAGAAACTTTTAGGGCTAGAGGTAACGATGGAGCATTTCCGGGAGGCGCTGAAGGAAGTTGAACCTTCTGCTTTAAGGGAAGTATTCACCGAAATTCCTAATGTTGGTTGGGAAGATGTTGGAGGATTGAAAAATGTAAAAGATATTTTAAAAGAAACTATTGAATGGCCATTGAAATTTTCAGAGCTTTTTGAGAAAGCTAAAACCAAGCCATCAAAGGGAATATTACTTTATGGAGAACCCGGAACCGGGAAAACTTTGATTGCCCGAGCAGTGGCAGCGCAATCCGGAGTAAACTTTATTTCAGTTAAAGGTCCAGAGCTTTTATCCCGCTTTGTAGGAGAAAGCGAAAGAGGAGTAAGAGAAGTATTTAAAAAAGCCCGCCAAGCTTCTCCTTGTATTGTCTTTTTTGATGAAATTGATGCAATATGTCCGAAAAGAGGTGGAAATTCTGGAGATTCTGGGACAACTCAAAGGGTAGTCAGCCAATTTCTTACTGAACTTGATGGTTTAGAAGAACTAAAAGGTGTGGTTGTGCTTGGGGCAACTAATCGATTAGACATTGTTGATAAGGCGCTTCTTAGAGCAGGAAGATTTGATTTTCTTTTGGAGATTCCAAAGCCAGATGAGAAAACAAGGTTGGAAATTTTTAAAATTCATACCAAAAACAAGCCCTTAGCCAAAGACGTCAATTTAAAGGAAATGGCAAGGCAAGCTGAAGGGATAGTTGGTTCAGATGTTGAAGCAATTTGCAAAAAAGCTTCCATGGCTGCCATAAGAGAAAATATAAACAAAAACAATCAAAATTTAAAAATAAAATACAAACACTTTAAAGAGGCTATAAAGGAGGTGAACAAGAATGAAGAAAATTAAACAATTTTTAGCCAGAATCAAAGATTTTTTTGCAAAACTTTTTCGGAGGAAGAAAAAAGAAACTCCCGAAGAAGTAGTTCGTCCTCCGAAGTTTTAAAATGAATAAAGAAGGAAAATATATTTATTCTATAATTAGAGAAGGCGACAAGCGGAACTTCGGTCCTATTGGAATAAATAATCGAGAGGTAAATCTTCGCGATTGGAAAGATATAGCGGCTGTAGTTTCAAGTACTCCAATTATAAAGTTTGATCGCCTAGCCAAGAAAGAACTCACTAGATATGTAACTGTTCATCAAAAAGTAAACGAGCAAGTCATGAAAGATTACGATGTTGTTCCAATGGCATTTGGGGTTATTGCTCCAGACATTAATGAGGTATTGCGTATTTTAGAAAGGGCCTATCTCCAATTGAAAACTGCCTTGGGCAAAATTGAAGGCAAGGTTGAATTTGCTGTTCAAGTCTGGTGGGATCAAAAGAAAATCATTGAAGATTTAACCAACACTAATTCGCAAATTCAAGAATTAAGAGAAAAGCTTCAAGGGAGTATATTAGGGCTGCCAATTAAGCTGAAACTGGGGAAGTTAGTCCAGGAAGGTGTTGAAGCCCAAAGAAGAACTTATACAAAAGATATCCACGAACATTTAAAGAGCTTTTCTTGCGATTCTAATTCAAATAGATTGATTAACAATAATAAATTAACTGCAGAAGAGATGATAGCCAACTTTTCTTTCTTAATAGAAAAAGCGAGGGAGTCCGAACTTGATAAAAAAATGAATGAATTGGGGAAGAAGTACGAAGGGAGGTTAAGGTTTAAGTATATTGGCCCGATGCCTCCTTATAGTTTCACAAATATTAATCTTAGCTTAGGCAATTTCGAGCTAGTAGATGAGGCACGAAAACTCTTGGGGCTGGCAGAAGAAGTTACCCTTGATGAAATTAAAAGAGCTTATTATAAACTCGCTCACCAATATCATCCAGATAAGCACGGAGATGATAGCGAAGAGTTCCAAGAACCGATGGGAAAAATAGCCCAAGCTTATAGTGTTTTAGAAAATTACTGCCAAAGTTGCGGCCAGAAGCAGAAATATTCTTTTAAAGAGGAGGATGTTAAAGATTCAATAATGGTAAAATAAATATGCAAGGAAAACCCCAAACTAGAACAAGTTCAGTTCAGGGCAAGTATCTTTACTGTGTTATAAAACAGAGAAAGCCAGAAAAATTCAACATTTTAGGTCAAGATAGTAAAGCTGTTTATACTATTAATGAAGGAGATTTAGCAATCGCTGTAAGTGATACACCAAGACAAGATTATCCGTTTATCAAAGAGCATCTAACCGCTCATCAAGAAGTCATTGAACAAGTTATGAGACAGGGTTATGATGTTTTGCCCGTTCGTTTCGGCACAGTAGCTCCAAGCAGTGAATACGTGAGAGAAAAACTACTTAAAGTAAAAAGAAAAGAGCTCCTAGAAACGTTTCCAATAGTAGAAGGAAGAATAGAATTAGGTCTTAGGGCGTTCTGGAAAAATATGCCAAGTATTTTTCAGGAGGCAGTTACAGAAAATAAAGGAATTCAAAGAGCAAAGAGCCAAGCCCAAAGAAATCCAAACCAATTTAAGCTAGCTCAAGTAGGAGAACTAGTTCAGAAAGCACTCGAATTAAAACGAGAAAAGGATGCCCAGATGATTCTTGGTCTCCTAAAGAAGTTAGCCGTAGATTTTAAAGAAAGAGAACTTTTAAGGTCTTCGGAACCGATGAAAGATTCAATGATCTTAAGTAGTGCCTTTCTGGTGCCAAAAAAGAAGGAAAAGGAGTTTGATAGAGAGGTTGGAAAATTAGTTCAGAAGGACGACAAGCGAATCAAATTTGTATATGTCGGTCCCATTCCTCCTTTCAATTTTGTGGAATTACACTTAAAAATCTAACAATTATGTTTATAATAGATGATATATTTTTCTTTTTAAACCCAGTCTGGATAGCTAAAAAAATTCGTGATATGGCCTTGGAAGAACTAGAAGATACTCCAGAAAAACTTCAGAGAGAACTTTTGGATTTACAAATGGCTTTGGAGTCGGAACAAATTAACGAAGAAGAGCATAAAAAAAGAGAAAAAAATATTTTAGAAAGATTAGAAGCGTTAAATAAATAAAATTATGGAAACAAAAGAACTCATCGAAAAAGCAAAAAAACAATTAGCAGAGTTGACCGGTTTTACCTCGCCGGCTGGCATTGGACTAAAAAAAGAAAAAAATGAGTGGGTAGTTAGTGTTGAGATTGTTGAGAAAAAATCTATTCCTGATGGAATGGACGTTATAGGAACTTATGAAGTTCGCTTAGACGCAAAGGGGAACCTAGTTGCCTATGAAAAAACAGCAATGCGAAAAAAGATGGATACTGGGGAGTTTGAGAAAGTAGAGTAATACTAAATTGACCTAATTATTCTAATTAACCCAATTGACCTATGAAGGGATTATATCTTTATTGTATTAGAGGACAAAATAGTCCAGAGGTTTCAGTAAAGGGTATTGATGGAGGCGAAGTTTTTGTTATTGGCTATCAGGATTTGGAAGCGATAGTTAGTGGGGTTGATTTGGGAGAATTTGGCTCAGTGGAAATCCAGAGAAAAGCCAAAGAGGATTTAGAATGGATTAAAGAAAAAGCTCAAGCTCATGAGAAAGTAATAGAGAAGGCTATGATAGGGAAGAGTAAAAAAGTTCTTCCAGTAATCCCAATGAAGTTCGGTACTATATTTAAGACCAAAGAGAAATTACAAGAAACCTTAAAAAAGCATTATTCCCAATTTGAGAAAGGTCTGGGTTATTTAGAAGGAAAACAAGAATGGGCAGTAAAAGTATATTTAAATCGTAAAGCCTTTGAGAATAATTTAAAGAAAGCGAGCATAGTGGTTCAAGAAAAAGAAAAAGAAATAGCTCAACTTCCTGAAGGAACAGCTTATTTTATGCAAAAACAGATAGATGGAGCTGTTTCAAAAGAAGTCGATAAGGCTTTAGAAAATTATACTGAAAGTTTTTTTGAAAGTATTAAGAAATATACGGAACTAGGAGCTAGAGGTAAAATTTTAGAAAAAGAATTAACCGGCAAGCGTTTACCCATGGTTTTAAATGCCATTTTTCTTGTTTCAGAAAAGAACCTAGAAGACTTCGCAAAAGAAATCAATAATTTAAACAAAGAATTTAAAACAAAGGGGTTTACTTTTGAATACAGTGGCCCGTGGCCGCCTTACAATTTTATATGAATCAAATTAAAACTCCAGAAAGTGTTGTAAAGACTCCGATGGGAAGGAAACCTGACGCAGAGAAGGTAACTCTTATTGATGCTTTAGACAAAGTTCTTGAAAAAGGAGCTGTGATAAATGGAGATGTGGCGATAAGAGTGGCAGATGTGGATCTTATATATTTAGGATTAAGGATACTTTTAACTTCTATTTCTAAAGCTGAAGAGATGTCGGGTAAAAATTGGAGGAAGGCCGGAACCGATTATCATCCCAGTAAAGAGCCAACTAAGGAAGAGTTAGAATACATGACAAAATTAGAACGAGAGATAAGACGAGCGGAAGCGAATATTCCCAAACTGATTGATGCTGAAACTCCTAAAAAAGCAGAGCAGGGAATAGCTAAATTAGTGCTAACTTTAGTTGAGCTTTTAAGACGGCTTATGGAAAGAGAAGTTATTCGGCGGATACATCGGGGAAGTCTTTCTAATATTGAAATTCAAAAGCTAGGTTTGACTTTTAAGGCCCTGGGGAAAAAGATGGAAGAGTTAAAAACAGTTTTTGGGCTTGAGGACGAGGAGTTAAATTTGGATTTGGGGCCGCTAGGAAATTTACTCTAACCTATAAATTTATGAAAATTGCTCAAAAGATTAAAAAAATAAAATGCGTAATATTTCAGTCTAAAAATGAAGAGATAGAAAAGATTACCAAAGCGATGAATGAAGCAAAGACTATCGAGAGAAAAGTCTATTTAGCTAAAAGATTAATAAGTGAAGTAGAGGAACTTTTATCCTGCGAACATTTTGAAAAGAAAAAAGCCGAGTGCAGAATTTGTCATTATATTGCTCGCTTGCGTAAAAACACAGCTGAACTAATCATTGAAGCGAAGGAATTAAAAAAATAATAATAACTAATAAATAACTAAAACCATGTCAGAACAAATCACTCATGGTATAGAAGCCACAAATCTAGCCGACATTTTGGAACGAGTTTTAGACAAGGGAATTGTTATTGCCGGTGATATTCAGATTAAACTAGCCGACGTTGAATTGTTAACCATTAAGATTAGGTTAATGATTGCTTCGGTTGATAAAGCCAAGGAGATGGGAATTAATTGGTGGGAGACTGATTCTTATTTAAGTAGTCAGGCACGAGAGATAGAGGCAGAGAAGGAAAAGATTGAATTGGAGAAAAAAGTCGAAAAACTCAAAGCTAAATTAGAATCTAAAAAGTCGAGCTAAAATCACATAACATATAACACATAACATATAACGCTTGTTCCATGTTGTGTGTTACGTGTTACATGAGAAATATGGTTACCCCAAACAAAAATAAGACCAAGGCTAGAGAAGCTTTGTTAGAAATGGCAAAAGCATGGGAGAAAAAACCAGGCAAGATTCAGCATGCTATTGAGGCCTACGAAAGGGTGATAGGCGCTGACCCAGAAAGCAAGGAAGCTGAACTTGCCAGAGATGCACTTCTTGAGATAGCTAAAGGATTCGAGCAAAAAGGCAAGAAATATTCGGCCTATTATCTTTACCAAAAAATAGGCTATGGGAAAGAAGGGATGTCTAAAAGGCCTGTTTAAATCTAAAAATCTAAAAACTTGAAGATTAATTTTAGTAAAGCGCTTATGCCTATTAGCGTAAAAACAATGCGTGATATCTGGCTGGATTATTTGGAATTTAGAGAAAAATCCTTGGCTAAAATAAGAAAATATTTTCTAGATTATTTAGAGAGAAAGAAATATGCTACTGAAATTTTTGGTTTTATTGAAAAAGATTTGGGAGATGCTGGATTCTCCAAAGTTTAGTTTTATAGCTTACATAACCCTCTATTTAAAAAATCCCACTTTGGGATTTTTTAGACACCGGAATATTCGTGATGAAAATGAAAACAAAAATAAAAAAACCCTCAATTATTTTGGGGTTGCTTGTATTCAGTGCGCTTATTGGATTAATAATGACCAACTCAAATCCTAGAAAAGATCAGGCAGCAGTTTCAGGAGCAGTGTTGTTTATATCGCCGGATAGCGGGACGTATCTTGTTAATAATAAATTTTCTGTAAGTGTTAAGTTAGATACTGATAAAGAAATTAACGCTGTCCAGGCAACAATACTTTTTCCCACTGATAAGTTAGAGGTGATTAGTCTTCTTCAAGAGAAATCAATTTTATCTTTTTGGGTCGCTGAACCTTCGTATTCTAATACTGAAGGAATGATTCAATTTATTGGTGGCCTGCCTAATCCGGGGTTCAAGGGAGAAGGAGAAATTTTTACTGTTGTTTTTAGACCAAAAAAGGAGGGAAGAGTACAGATAAAATTTAAAGAAGGGTTAGTTCTGGCGAATGATGGAAGGGGGACGAACATTCTTAGGGAGCAAAGAGGTGCTTTCTATACTTTTGTAAGTGAAAGTCCGGCTGATTTAAATGATGACGGCTTTATTGATATAGCCGATCTTGCTATACTGCTTTCGAATTGGGGAGTTCCTAAGAATCCAAAAGCCGATATCAATAAAGATGGCAGGGTGGATATTATGGATGTGAGTATGTTTATCTTTAATTTTCCTAACCAATGAGTTGAGAAATAAAAATTCTAGCTTCATTCGTATGTGCCTACCCACCCGCCTAAATTTTGCTTTGCAAAACTTTGGCGGGTGAATATAGAGCGAGCCTTGCAATGCTGCGGGGCGAGCTCAGGCTTTTCGCATACTGCTTTTATTTTTTGGGGTTTTGTGCTATTTATTAGATATGAAAGATATGAATAAATTTTTAAAATTTGCCATTGACGTGGCCGAAAAAACCGGAAAGAAACTTTATGCTTCTTTTAGAGAGGAAGGGTCTTTAATTAGAAGGCAAAAGACCAACCAAGAGTTTAAAACTACTTACGACCAGATTGCCGATAAAATCATTAAAGATTCCATTGAAAAGCATTTTCCCCATCATTCTTATCTTACTGAAGAAACAGGGTTGGTGGAAAAAGAAAAAGATTTTCTTTGGATTATTGATCCTTTGGACGGGACTAGTAATTTTGCTGACCATAATCCCTTCTTTTCTATTTCAATCGCCCTTTGGCATAAAGGAAAACCCCTCTTGGGAGTAATTGAAGCACCAATGCTTAAAGAAAGATTTATCGCTCTGGCTGGGGAGGGGGCTTACCGCTATGACCTTTTAAGAAAGAAGAAATCCCGGGCTCGGGTTTCTAAAATTAGCAAGCTTGAAGATTCCTATTTTGTTTATTGCGAAGGTGGCGAAAGAGATAAAAGGCGAATGGCAAAAATTTATGCTAAGATTTATCCCAAAGTAAGAGAGTTTCGCAAATTAGGTTCAGGCGCTCTGGAACTTGCTTGGGTTGGCACAGGCAGAGCCGAGGGTCATATCACCACCGAGACCAACCTTTGGGATATTGCCGCCGGCATTTTATTCGTTAAAGAAGCCGGCGGAAAAATTTTACATCTAGATGGTTCTCCTTGCCATTGGCAAGAATTCGTCCCGCTTAAAAAAATAGACCTTTTGACTACTAACGGTAAAGTAAAAACAACTTTTAATTATGCGCAATTACGCTAAAGTTGGAGGTAAAATTGGAAAACCAGGCTACAGGACGCCATCAGGTTTTCGCTATAGAAAATATTTAAAAACACAAAAGAAAAAGAGAAAGACAAAGAGGGTTGATGTTAAGAGGGGGGTTTGATATAATGAGTTTGATTAAAAATTTCAACAAATATGGCAGAAAAAGAAAATTTTTTTGAAAATAAAATTGAAAATAATCCTAAGGAGGAAGAAATGCGTAGAATTCCAGAAAATGAATTTGAATTTAGCTTTTCTCGAAGTTCGGGCAAGGGCGGCCAGAATGTTAATAAAGTTTCTTCAAAAGTGACTTTAAAATGGAATATTCTTGAGTCCAAAGCTTTTGATGATGAAGAAAAGGCCAAAATAGAGGCGAGGTGGCACAACAGAATTGATGAAAAGGGGGAATTTATACTTTGGGCCCAAAGTGAGCGTTCGCAGGCACAAAATAAAAAGGATGTGATGGAAAGGCTGAACAGGTTTGTCGAGGAAGCTCTTAAGCCAGAAAAGAAAAGAATTCCGACCAGACCAAGTCGAGCTGCGCGCGAGAGAGGGGTGGAGAAGAAAAAGAGAATTTCAGAAAAGAAAGAATCCAGAAAGAAAATTAGACCCCATGAGATGGAGTAAAAAATGATATGACTAGGAAACTTAGTATTATTTCTAGAATTTCTTTAGCTTGCTTTACGGCCTATTTTTCGGTGCTTATGTGTTTAGGATTGATAGCCGGATATTTTTTAGGCAGGTACGTTTCTCGCAAAGTTTTTTACGGCAGATTTAAACCCTTGACCTTTGAGCTTAAAGGTGTTAAGATTCATTTACACCATTGGATTTTTGGTATAGTTTGGTTGGTTTGTTTAAAATTTTTCGCCCAATCTTTTTTTGAGAATCTTTTTATAGCCGGTTTAGGCGGGGGAGTAATCTTTGAAGACATTTGGCATGATAGGAAGTGGTTTAAGGTTTTTGGGAGGGTGAGGTAATAAAAAGTTTACTCTGAACAAAGTGAAGAGGGCGTGTAGCTCAGTTGGTTGGAGCGTCGCTCTGATAAAGCGAAGGTCCGTGGTTCGAGTCCACGCACGCCCACTCTCTATTTTGTTACAGAATCCTTGATTCTGTAACAAAATAGAGGACCCGCTGAAATGAGCGTAGCGAATGTAGGCGGGCTGACCCACTAAAATACCGCAAGTCGGTATTTTTTATTGAACTCGGTTTCGTCTGCTTGACAGATTTGGAATAATTTGTTATACTATAAGTAACAATGGAGAGTAATCTCCTGTTGAAAAATTTATAATATAGGAGGTATTCAGTTGATAAAACTGGCAATTAAAGTAGCGGGCGAAACGGTTACCTTTATCACTCATAAGTTGCCCGATTTGGATGAAGCGGCGTGCAAATGGCTTATTGAAAAATTCGGCAGCAAAAAGTTTCTCGATAAGTATGCGCCAGAGAGGAAGATAGAGGTGGGAGTTGGCGGCGGCCTGCTCGATGAGCATCCTACAGCAAGTGGTGAGCGCAAAGAGGATGAGTGTGCTGCTACCCTGACAGCGAAAGCTCTTGGGGTAGATGAGGACCCGGCGCTTAGGGAAATTCTTAGGTTTGTGGTCATCCACGACCTCAAGGGTGGGGCCCAACCCTTTGATCTTTCTTATTTGGTAGGATCAATTAACCGGTGGCTTCCGAATGAACCAGAAAAGGCAATCGAATGGGTATGTCTTGCCCTGGAGGCAAAGTATCAAGAGCAAGTTCAGTTCTTTGCTGCAAAGGTAGAAGCCGCTAAAGCAGAATTTGAAGAAAATGCTGAAATTGAAGAAACCCCAGGTCCACATGGACAAACGCTCAAGTTGGTTAGTATTGCATCGGACAATTACCAAATGGCTAAGTTTCTTCGTTCTCCTGAAGTGAATGCGGCTGTCTGCATTCTGAAAAAATCATCCGGACAGGTGCAAATTCTCACCAATAAGAAATTTAACCTGACGCTTTATGACGTTGCTCAGATGATTAATCTTGCCGAATAAGAAGCTGAAGGTGAGGTGAAAATTACCGATTGGAAAAAACTGTCAGCAGAGGGAATGATTCCGAACGGAAAGTGGTTCTTTCACTACGGTCAGATGCTTCTTAATGGGGGTCCGAAGTATCCGGATGTGCCACCTACGCAATTATCTCTTGAGCGAATCCAGGAGATAGTCCGAATTGGGATTAATCCCTATGCTTTCGAGCCATCGCGGGCCTTTTCGTGTCAAGATGGAAAATGTACCTCCAAACCCACCAGTAATCCATGTCCTTGGTATAAATGGGGTTTGCATCGCTGCCGGAAAATTCGGCACAATCGGTACGAAATGAGAAAAAGTTAAAACCACTTTCTCAATTTGCGCTAATACGCGAAGAGAGAAGTGCAACAAAAAAAGAAGAGAGAGTAACACCTCCTCTTCTTTTTTATTTTCAAAGACTTGCTTTTTTCTGATTTTTTGGTATTGTATAAGAGGTTTTGGGGACGTAGCTCAGCTGGAAGAGCATCGGTTTTGCATACCGAAGGTCAGGGGTTCGAATCCCCTCGTCTCCACCAAAAAGTTTTTAAAAACGGTGTCATTTTCCAGACACCGCTTTTTATTTTAGCTTTAGTAGCCTCGGCCATATGGTCTAAGATTGGCAGAATGTATTTTATCATTTCTCTTAAATATTCGGATCCATTTCCGTTCCTTTCCCTTGGGGACTGATACAAACATTAAGATTCCAGTTGGCCTCTTTATCTCGCTGACCAAGCAAAGCTTATAAGATCTACATATTATCTCTTCTGCTTCTTTCAGAGGCACCTCTTTTTTGAATATTACTACTATTTCTCCTCTCACATACTTTTTAAACACTTTTTACCTCCTTCTGTAATAGATTTAAGAACTGTGGTTATATTGTAGCGCATCATAAACAAAAGTCAATAGCTGCGGCCCGGGGTAATTTTTTATTTTCTTTTATTAAAACTCTAAATAAGGTATAATATAGACATGAAAGAGTATTCTTTTTTGAGCCGTAATACATTTCTTCTTTACCTTACCTGGCATTATAAGGATGCGCCGATGAAGCTTCTTGGCATTTGGAAGAATTTTTTGAAGTTCAACTTTCGCTTTTTCTCCATTTCTTTCTTAGCTAGAACCTATTTTTTGCCATGGAAAAGAATTGTTGTTCATCGCGGCCGGGGATTTTCTATAAAAGAATTTTTTGAGGTCTCTGTTTTTAATCTCTTTTCTCGATTTATGGGAATGTTTTTAAGGGCCATCTTGATTATTGCTGGGCTCATTATAGAGTTCTTTGTTTTTCTCGGAGGGCTTTTTATTTTTATTTTGTGGTTGATTTTGCCGCCACTTTTAGTGGTTGGTTTTTTTATGGGGATAATTTTACTTTTTTAGCAATCGCAGACTGAAGTCTGCTATTCCTGGAGTAGCGACCTTCAGGTCGCGATTCAAACAATGGAAATCGTTTTTAATCCAAAAAGGACAGCCATTTTTAAGGCAGTTCAAATGTCCCGAGCTTTACCCAATTGGCTTTTGAGGGTGATAAAAATTTTATTATTTGCTTTATTCATTTTTGCTTGCTTTTGGTGGTTGGCTGCCGGAAAAGGTGCTGGGTTTATTCTCATAACTTTATCTCTTTTTACCTACACTTTTCTTTGGCAGTTATTTTTTAATTACAAACTTAAAGTTCCAAAACTTTCCTTACCTCTTAAAGAGGCAAAACTTGAAAATCTAGCAAGCTGGCTTGATTTTGATTCTGCCTGGGCCGTAGAAAAAGCCCGAGGTAATGCTAAGGCCATGAAGCTTCCTAGAGTTAACTCACTCTCACTTTTTGCTGCTATTCTAGAGCATCCCAAAACAAATTTTATTTTTGGCCGGTCTGTCATTGATAAAAAGGCGTTAAGAAAAAGCTTAAAGGAAATGGCTAAGAGTGTCTCGTCAAATACAAAATTCCAAGGTGGTTTTAGCCAAGATTTTCTTGCTACCATTAAAGCAGGTCTAGAATTAAGCATTGCCTCCCAACACGAAAGATTGAGTCTGGGGGATTTACTTTGGGGTCTAGCCCAAACCAATGAGATTTTTAAAAAAGTTTTATTTGAAGTAGACCTAGACACAAAAGACTTTAAGGAGATTATTTTATGGGAAGAACGTTTAGCTAAAACCGTAGAGACAAGAAAGAAATGGTGGAGGTGGAAAAGGTTAAGTTCAGTTTCGGGATTGGCTACTGGTTGGGCCTTTGCCTCTACTCCTACACTGGATAGATTTTCAAGAGATTTAAATACTTTGGCGGGGAGACTTGCTACCGTTGCTCACCCGAAAGAAGTGGAGGCAGTTGAGAGGATTTTAGCTAGAGCTGGGGAAAATAATGTTATTTTAGTTGGGGCATCCGGCGTTGGGAAAAAACCCATTGTTTATAAGTTTGTTGAGAATTTAAAAGAAAAAAAGACATTTCCCGTTTTATTTTACAAAAGAGTATTAGAATTAGATATGAAGTCAGTATTAGCCGAAGCCAAAAGTCCGGATGAAGTTGAAATTTTAATAGAAAAAATACTTAATGAAGCTATGGGGGCTGGTAATGTTGTCTTAGTTATTGATGACCTTCATTATATTGTTGGTTCAAAAGCTGGCCCTGGCCGGGCTGACCTTTCGGGAATCTTGAGGTCTTATCTAGAATCACCCCGTTTCCAATTAATAGGAATTACCACCTATCAAGGCTTTCATCGCAATATCGAAAAAGCTCCTGCAGTTTCAGGACTGCTTAAGAAAGTAGAAGTAAAGCCACTTGGAAGGGATAAAACCCTTTGTATTTTGGAGGACTTTGCCTTGAATTTAGAACCAAAGTATTCCTGCTTTTGTCCTTTTAGAGCTCTAAAGGAGGTAGTTGAGCTTTCCGAAGTTTATATTCAGGATGTACCTTTTCCCCAAAAAGCGGTTGATTTACTTGAGGAATCTATAGTTTATGCGGCAAGAAAAGAGGGCTCGCGGGTACTTTTAGCCGAACACATTGCCCATATTATTTCCCAAAAAACAGAAATTCCGGTGGGCAAAGTAAAAGAAGAAGAAAAGGAGAAACTTTTAAATTTAGAAAAGTTGCTCCATAAGCGCATAATTAATCAGGAGGAAGCAGTAAGAATCGTGGCTAATGCTATGCGTAGAGAAAGGATGGGGGTAAGAGAAAGAAAAAGGCCAATTGGCAGCTTTTTGTTTTTAGGGCCAACCGGCGTTGGTAAAACCCAAACAGCAAAGACCTTGGCAAAAGTTTATTTTGGCTCTGAAAAGAGGATGATAAGATTGGATATGTCTGAATATCAGGAGCTAAGTGCTCTTAGGCGCTTTATTGGTTCTGGGGAAACAGGAGAAGGGGGTCAGCTGACTACGGCCGTGAGGGAGGATCCATTTTCTTTGATTTTACTTGATGAAATGGAAAAAGCCCACCATCGAATTTTAGATTTATTGCTGCAGGTTTTAGATGAGGGGTGGCTGACCGATGCCTTAGGCAGACGGGTGAGCTTTACTCATACTATTATTATTGCTACTTCTAATGCCGGGGCAGAATTTATTAGGGAGCATATTAAGGAAGGTTATAACTTCCAGGTCTTGCAGAAAAAACTCCTAGATTGGCTTTTAACACATAGAATTTTTAAGCCAGAATTTATTAATCGTTTTGATGGAGTAGTAATCTTTCAGCCGCTGTCTCACAAGCATCTGGTTCAGATAGCGGAACTGCTTTTAGGAGAACTCCGTGAGCGGCTTTTAGAAAATAAAGATATTGAAATAAAATTTTTACCGGGGGTGACAGAAAAGATTGCCGAGCTGGGTTATGAGCCCCAGTTTGGGGCACGTCCAATGAAAAGAGTAATCCAGAAAAAGGTTGAAAACCTTATTGCCAAGAGGATACTCAAAGGTGAAATTAAGAGGGGAGATAAAGTGGAAATAAAAGCAGAGGATATAAAGTAATTTTATCCACAGGTGCTTGATTGTGATTTTTGTTATAATATAGATGTTAACTTATTTATAGAGAAAGGGGGTGAAATAAAATGCAAGGAGTTGAAACTTGGGGAGGAGCAGTAAGTGATTCTCTAATTAATCTCTGGACTGCTTTTATTGAATTTCTGCCCAATCTTATTGGCGCTATTGTTGTTTTTATAATTGGCTGGATAATCGCTGTAGGTTTGGGGAAGTTAGTCTCTAGAATCCTTAAGGCCTTACGAGTAGACCATGGTTTTGAAAAACTGGGACTAAAGAAGGGGTTTGAGAAGGCAAAGATAGAATTTGACGTAGCTAAAATTGGCGGAGGAATAGTGAAATGGTTTTTCATCATTGTCTTTTTAATGGCCGCTACTGATATTTTGGGACTGGTTAAAGTCAGTGAATTTTTAGTTAGAGTCCTTCTTTATATTCCCAATATTATCGTGGCAGTGATAATTTTAGTGGTGGCAGTGCTTGTTGCTGATGTTTTAAGAAAGTTGGTATTTGGAGTGGCTAAAAGCAGTGGTTTCAAAGCAGCTAAATTTTTAGGAGCGTTGACCAAATGGGCAGTTTTGATATTTGCCTTTTTGGCAGTACTCGTTCAGTTAGGTATTGCTAAGTCTCTCATCCAGACACTCTTTACTGCTTTTGTCGCTATGGTTGCTATTGCCGGTGGGCTTGCCTTTGGATTGGGAGGAAGAGATATAGCCAGAGACGCTTTAGAGAAATTAAGAGAATCTGTTTCTGAGGGTAAGGAATAAGAATGGCCTTGAGCTTTGTTTATTAAGGCGTTTTAAAGTAAAAATGAATAAAACTAGACTATTTCAGTTCTTAATTTTAGGAACAATAGTCGTATTTTTGATTTATTACATAAATATTTCAGGCCTTAGTTTTATTAAGCCCACTTCTTTAAGAAGTGGGCTTAATCCTTCGTCAAAACTAGCCGACGAGTTAAAGCCAATCAATATCCAAGAAATTGGGTTTAACCGACTGCCGGTTGAGAAAACCTCTACTTTAATGTTTGTTGGCGATATTATGCTTTCTCGAAGCGTCGGAGAAAAAATGAGGCAGGAGGAAAATTTCAAGTGGCCGTTTGAGAAAATTATAGACCATCTTAGATGGGCCGATTTTCTTTTTGGCAATCTTGAGTGTCCGATTACTGCTGGAAGACCGATTATAAGCGGTGAGATGGTTTTTCGGGCAGACCCGGAAGTGGCCCGTGGGCTAAGCTGGGCTGGATTTGACATTTTATCTTTGGCTAATAATCATACTATGAATTGGGGGGAGTTGGGACTTAAAGATACTTTTAAATATTTGGAGGAGGCGGGTATTTCTTATGTCGGAGCAGGGGATAATATTGATGAGGCGCTCGAGCCAAAAATATTAGAAATGGGGGATACTAAAATTGCAATTCTGGCTTTTAATGACAGTAATGTTGTTCCTGCCTCATATGAAGCAACTGAAACTCGACCGGGCACGGCTTTTATGAGAATTCCACGGATGATTGAGAAAGTAAAGCGGGCAAAAGAAAAAGCCGATTTGGTAATCGTTTCTATGCACTCCGGATATGAATATGCCTACCAGCCAAATAGCCGCCAGATAAATTTTGCCAGAAAGTCTATTGATGCCGGAGCAGGCTTGGTTATTGGTCATCACCCTCACGTAGTCCAAAAGATAGAGGAGTACAAAGATGGCTGGATTGCTTATAGTTTAGGCAATTTTATTTTCGACCAAACCTTTTCCGAGCGCACCCGCCGCGGACAAATTTTGGAAGTAATACTTAAAGATGGCAAAATCAAAGAAGTAAAATCGGTTGACATCCGAATCAACGACTTCTTCCAGCCGGAGTTAATTTCCGAATAACTCTGGACAAATTTAGAAAAATGTGATAGGTTGTGAAAAAGCACCTTAAGAAGTAGCTATGAACAAAGAAGGAGGATAAAATGAACATAAGCTTCCAGCCACATTGGTGGGGATTCCTGCATAGTATAATTTATGCCGTTATTTGTGGCTATCTAGCAAAGAGAAAGAATAGAAGTATAATTGGTTGGATTTTTGGTGGATTTATTTTGACTTTTATTGGGGTGATTATTATATTTTTACTTCCTCCGAAGACTGACTCTGATGAGGAAGCATCGGACGAAGCTAAAGAGAAAGAATGCCCTAATTGTCATACAAAAGTTGAGGCGTCTAAGAAAAAATGTCCTTTCTGTGGTTATCCATTTGATAAACTAGGATAATAAATAATATCCATCCGTTGGAGGTGAAAGATGAACATAAGGTACTTTGAAAAAGAAGGGGAGTTGTGGTTTTCTTATGAAGAAAAAGTTTCTGTGCCAACCAAGGTGCATGAAGAAGTCTATTGTGTCTACGAGTCTTTGGGTAAAATACCCAAGAAGATTCAAAATCAAGGTAAAGAGGGTATTAAAAAATACGCTGAAAAAAAAGTAAAAGCAGATATTAGAAAACAAAAGGCCGAAACTAAAAAGCATGATGAATTTGCCAAAAATCCTGATTTTCCGATTTCAGTAGAACACCAATGCAAAATATTAAAGGGTAGAATTTTTTCAGCCCAAGACAACGTTCTTCAAGTACGCCTAGAAGAGCCCTGTCGAGGAGAACATTATGTAATCTTCGGCTTTGGTTCAGCTGTAGCCGGCCATCATATTTTTGACGGTCCAATAAGTTTTTCCAAGTACGCCATTGGGGCAGCTCAGGAATTGCTAATCAGAATTTACGATGAAAAGAAGCACTATAAGCAATATAAAGAAGTGATTGATTTAGCTGAAAGGCTTAATAAATTCTAATCTTGTTGGTCGAAGAATTAATTATCTTAAGCGATGCGTGAACAACATGCATCGCTTTTCAAGTTTCCCGAGGCTAAGTCTCGGTAGTGTGAATAAGATTTTTAAAGTCGCCGTCGGCAAAGCCCCCGCACCGTATGGTGCGGGGTAAACCGACTTTTTTTGAAATTTTGAGCCCCTGACAGCCGTT
>Ga0315547_1000566_pt1 | contig 35545 bp, 58 predicted proteins | sample SalMarSW160240MG_2_FD_202542 | JGI IMG/M metagenome (GOLD analysis project Ga0315547, IMG submission 202542) | Salt marsh sediment microbial communities from the Plum Island Ecosystem LTER, Massachusetts, United States - Salt Marsh Sediment SW1601-240 ...
GACTGACCGTCATCTTTTTTCACCGTTGACTCCTTTGACGTAAATAATTGTAACATAAGTCTGCTGAAAAGTCAAGACGAAGCTCACCAATTACAGACTTGAAAATCAAGTCAGCTTGTGGTATAATGTTTCTAAAGGATTAGAAGGAGGAGAAAATGAACAAGATTGAAGAAGCCGCTATCGTTCTTGCAAAAGCGATGAAAGACTTATGCCAGGTTGTCCCGACAATCTCTATTGGGGGGTATGACGAAGCCTCGACGATTGACGTACTCTTAAACAAAGAGAACTTTGAGAAGATATTCGCCGATTCACCAACAATCACAGAGAGCAGGGATTCTAAGGAATATCCCTTTGAGAAAAGTGTTATGGTCGGCGAAGTTAGGTTTTTCTGTCTATTAACAGAAGAAGAAAGAAAGGAGGAAAAGTGAGTGAGATCGACGTAGCAAAGAACATGAGTATCTGGAATGAGGTCGCACAGCCGCCCAAGGAAGTGCTGAAACAGATTCCCGCTGGTCGGCTGAAGGGAAAAACGAGTATTGATCCCCAGTGGCGACTGCAAGCGCTCACAGAACGATTTGGCCCTTGTGGGATCGGCTGGAAATTGGAGACAGTTAGGCAGTGGACCGATCCTGGGCCAGAAGGACAGGTATTTGCATCTGCTCATATCCTCTTGTACATACGGGAAGATAAGGAGTGGAGCGATCCCATCCCTGGTACTGGCGGCTCAATGCTGGTGGTGAAGCAATTCGACAAGTACAAGAATGCCGAGGTCCTTTACCTGAACGATGATGCGTTTAAGATGTCAGAGACTGACGCATTATCAGTAGCATGTAAGAGGCTCGGATTTGGCGCTGCTATTTACATGGGACAGTGGGACGGGGAGAAGTACACAACCGGACCTATAACCGTTGACGAACACAAGCTGGCTGACTGGCTCCTTGCGGTAGAAGAAGCTGCAGAGGAACCGCTGGAGGATTACAAGAAGTGGTGGCCGACCAAGAAGGAAACAATCATAGGTGATCTTGGTGAGGGAGGAGCGGCAAGGATACACGCTAAATACACCGGCTTCCTGAAGAAGAAGTACGCTGAAGAGAAGGCAGCTAAATGAAGATCATTGAGTGTGTCCAGCGCTCCCCAGAATGGTATGAAGTCCGTCGGGGTATCCCTACGGCCTCGTCCGCTGATAAGATCGTAACATCGAAAGGCGAACCCTCCAAGCAAGCTCTTGGCTATTTGTACAGTCTTGCGGCGGAGCGGATCGCAGGGATTCGTGAAAACTCGTACACCTCGGCGGCGATGGAAGAAGGGATAAGGCGGGAAGAGGAAAGCCGCCAAGTCTACGAAATGCTAAGAGAGGTTGAGGTCAAGGAGGTGGGCTTCTGCCTCTCTGATTGTGGCCGGTATGGATGTTCTCCTGATGGGCTAGTAGGCAAGGACGGATTAGTGGAACTCAAGAATCCATCAGGGAAGATAGCGGTCGAGCACTTAGTTGGCGATAAGCTACCAACGGCGTATATCCAGCAGATTCAGTGGCCATTACTTGTCACTGGCCGGAAGTTCTGCGACTTTGTATCTTACTTTCCTGGCTTGCCCACCCTGATTGTTAGGGTGGAGCGCGATGGAGTATTCCTTGCAAGACTGGAAGAGCAGTTGATCATATTCTGCGATATGCTCGATGAGATTTGTGAAACGATTAGGAGGAGGAAATGAGCATACTCATTAGAAACATGTATTGTGCTATACGAAAGCCAATTGGCGGACAAGAGTATTTTGATCAAGGAACCTTTGGCCCTACGGCTGAAGATGCGAAGCATCACGTTGATATGCAAGAAGAGTCTATACCGAACTGGGCAAGTGAACATCCACTAATGAGGATTGTACTTGTAAGCGTAATGGAAGAATTGGAGGAGGACAAATGCTAGTCACCGTCCTAGAGCTCGTAGCAAGAATTAATAGCCTACCTGCCGACTATGCCGAGCATGTACATTGCGGCAAGCCTGGTAATGCAGAGGTTGAATCATTTAGCAACCCGACGCAAGAGAAGCCGTACACCGTACATATCGAGAAGGCAGAGACGGAAGGAATGCGCAAAGTTGTGTGTACCTGTGAGGCGCGGACGCTGTGTGATCATATAACAGCCTTCTACGCGGTAGCCAAGGGCATCAAACCAGAGGGTTCTGAGGAGCCGCCTAAGACAGATAAGCCCAAGGACAAGAAAGGCAAGGAAACACCTCCTGAGGAGATCAAAGGCGAAGGAATGACGCCTGAGGAACTTGAACAGACAATCAAGGAATTCGCAGCGAGCCTCGAGAAAATAGCAGAGGCAGCAGAGGAATTCGCAGCAGCATTAGCAGGGCTTCAGAAATGAATAGCTGGCCTGGCCCAAAGAATGGTACGGCTTCCTGGGGTCTAAACAAGCCCTGGGACACGGCGAAAGAAAACAACAGGGTTCATTTACTCAAGCGGAAACGGTTGAGTCCCTGTGACCTCCTTGGACGTTGTGCGACTTTGTCGGGCTGCATGGGTTCGAGCACCCGTGGCCAGGTCAACTTTCTACTTGATTGTCTAGAGAAAGCGAAGAACATCGTATACGCACCGTTGATCGTAATCCCGTGCGAAATCAAAGAGAGGAGGGAGCATGACTAGGCATTACTGTGCCTCGCGGTCGGAACCTGGCTATCATAAAGACAAACAAGACCTTGACAGCATTAAGCAAATCCAAGCCGCCTTCCGTGAAGATATCATAAGCTACAATAACCAGGTAGGATATCGGATGAAGCATTGCATCCGTTGCGGGGTAGGTATAAAGCTAATGACGTACAAGATGTATGACAAACGGTATACGGATACCAGTTGTATATGTGGACGGTGTAACAAGGCAACGGGAGGATAACGTGAAGAGTAAATTAGCTTACTTCGGTTTCGTTCTAATCGGAAGCCTGTTGTGCATGGGCGTTCCGATAGTGATAGTTCGCCGTTGGATATAAGCAACAAGAACGACGGAGGTGGTTAGAATAGATAAATGGGGAGACAAGGGCAAGTACGAAGGGATCGACACTGACTCCCGTGCGGATTGGTCTCATGCGTTGTATCCGTTCCTGGCGCGTCCGATGAAGGTTGTGATTGTCCCACGTGTCAACAGGATGTGGAGAAGCAATCCCGATGGCTTAGCGGAGATCGTGAGTGGGACGTTCATTGGTTTCAAGCTTGACGGCTCAGCGGTGTTCCAGAATTCAGTAATTAGAGGGTCCATTGAGGAGGTAGAAGATGCACGTGGGATCCATCGAAAGTGAGCTTACAGCGGCGGGGCGTGTATACGCTTATCTCGCGCACCGTAGAGGTTCCTGGGTGGATTCATGGCGGTTGACGCTTGACACGCAAACAACGGCGATCTCGACGCGCATCTCAGAGATCCGTCACCAGCTGCCGCCAACCGAGGACGTTGAAGTCAACCAGATCGGGCGCAAGTTCTACTATCGCTTGGTCAAAGTGGTTCAGCCGGTAGGCGAACAACTAGCATTCAAGCTTCTCGCTAGGCAACTAAGGCCGTCGATAACAATTCCCGAGGATGTCGGATGGGTGTGAAGACTTTACCGTAAGGAGGTAGAAAATGTACGAAGGGTCTAGTGATCTAGGTGGCCTAGTCTCAGGATATGAGAACGTCAATAAAGATATTATTCGCGACGAAGAAGAGAAAGTAAAGGCAAGTAAATATGGAGTTGAGCGTTGTTCGTGTGGGCAACTGATCCCTAAAGGGCAAGGGGTGTGCAAGGTATGTTTTCGTGATTGGTTGCTTGGTTCCAAGGGAATGGACATCACCATCATATGATTAAGATAGGGCAACTGCGATACGGTAGATTCGGGAAGCGCGACGGGGACTTAATGTCATGCAGAGTAAGACTACCGCTTGCATGGGAGAGCAGTAGAATAATGACTGCCAAAGACACCGCTGCTGAGTTCGATTCCAGCCAGTTGCTCTTGACAAACACCGACAGATGTAGTACGATTCTAGTTGCGGGTGGGACCGAGGCTCATCCGATAAGGAGGCCGTCCGTGTGACGGTACTCACCCGCAACCTTACACACGGAGGTGTTTTGGAATGACTAGAAAAAGAGTTCCCCTCGAAGACCGATTCTGGTCTATGGTTAATAAACGCAAACCAAATGAATGTTGGCCTTGGACTGGATTCCTAGATCGTGATGGATACGGTAGGATTCGTAAGGGTGGACGCCAACCTAAACTAGGAGCCCACCGTATAGCGTGGCAACTAGCCCATGGAGCTATTCCAGATGGGCTTTGTGTACTTCATCATTGCGATAACCCTTTTTGCATGAATCCTAAACACCTGTTTCTTGGTACACATGCCGATAATGCTCAAGACAGGGACAATAAAGGTAGACAAGCAAAGGGAGACTCAATAAAATTGTTTGGAGAAAAGAATGGTCAAGCTAAACTCACAAGAGAAGATATATGGGCTATACGCAAGGATAAACGTAGTCAGTATGTCTTGGGACCGCTTTATGGCGTAGACCCCACACAGATAAGCCGAATCAGACGTGGTGTGCATTGGGGATGGTTACATAGCGAGGCATTAGGTGATAGTAATGCCTAAGCGGTTCACAGATTCCGAGAAATGGAAAGATCCTTGGTTCCACAAGCTCCCACCCACTAGCAAGCTCTTCTTCCTCTATCTTTGTGACCAATGTGACATAGCTGGCTTCTGGGAAATTGACATGGAGAGGGCAATTTTTGACACTGGACTCTCTACTAAGACTTTAGCAAGTGCTATGGAAGACTTAGAGAGCCGTTATGAAAGCAATGGAACCCATCTATGGATTAAGCGGTTTATTGAGTTTCAGGGTAACTATCCGTTCAATGAGAAGGTGGGAGTACATAAGGGAATCATACGTCTTTTGAAAGAGAGAGAAGAGTTCTCTAATAACATCACGCGTTTACTGAATGGTGAAGGGTTACCTAACTCTTATGAAGGACTTAACAAAGGGTTATTTAACCCTACAAGTAATAGTATAAGTAATAGTAAAGGTAATAGTAAAGGTCAAGGTCAAAAGATAACCCCACTAGTAGAGACAGAAGATCTCCTTGCCGCCAACCAAGTCATCGACTACCTAAATGAAAAAGCAAACACCCGCTTCCAACACAGCGTGCAATCGCAGAAGCATATCCGTGCGCGTCTGCAGGCTGGTGCAACAGTCGAAGACTGTTGTCTCATAATTGACCACAAGCTCAAGTGGCTACACGATGAGGACATGGCGGAATACCTACGTCCAATAACGCTCTTCAGCTCAAGCAAATTCGAAGGATATCTTACAGCAGCGATACGATGGGATCAGAACGGTAGACGACGAACAAAGGAAGAGAAACTAGCGCGCAATAAGGCGATAGCTAAAATGGGGTCGGCGCTATATGACACGCAACACAATGAGGCGCCGCCTGAAATGATAGAAGAAGCACTTGGAGATGGTGGCAATGGCAACGGCTAAGGGAATTGCAAAGATGAGCAAGATATTCGATCAAGCATACGAGAAGCCGATAGATGAAGAAGCCTATTCTTTGTGGTTAGAACTGTTTGAAGATGTTGACGATGAAGATTTACGTAAGGCGGCGATATGGTTGGCCAAGACTCGCGCACAGTATATGAGAGGGCTAGTAACGCCAGATGAAATCACTAGGGAGCTGCAAGACATGGGAATATACCCTCAACGACGCCAAGAAGACCCTGCGTTTGCAAAGGCAATGGCGCAACAGTTTCCCGTAGCGGAGGGGGAGGGAATCACGTTGGCTGAGTTCTGTAAAATGTACCCCGAAGTAGGACAAGCATTGAAGTCATATATGAGAGGAGGGAAGCGTGAAACTGTGGGGTCTACCAGTAATTGAGGATAATCTGCGGTATTTATCAGCTACACGATTGCCTACGGGCGCGGACATAACTCTTGCCGACCTTGGCTACTATGTTCTCAAAGCATACCGTATCGGAGAGCTAGACGATAAGGCGGTTTACCAATTTGAGGGCATAGATCATAGTCATGGTCAGCTGGCAATTGCAAGAGAATACGTAGGTAATCAGATAGTACTCTATCCGCTTAGTGAAGATGAGCGCAAGCGATGGGAAGGACAAAGGGAGGGAGCGATGATAACCAGGCAAGTGCATAGAGTTCCACGGAAGAAGGTAAACAAACTATGTGAGGCTTTGCACGACTTGCTTGGCCAATGGGATGGCCGAGATCCTGAGACGGACGGGCCGATTGACTTGGAGACGAACGGCGCTTGCGTGCGGAAGGCGCAGGCCGTGCTTGCGGAGGTGGAGTGATGTACTATATTTTACGAGGACATGAACCTATCTTGTGTGAGTCAATCGAAGAGTGGGGAAAGTGGTTTGAGAATAGTGACAAACGCCGTGTTGCAGAAGAGAAACATGGTGATATACGAGTGAGCACGGTGTTTCTTGGCCTAAATCATCGATATGGCAATGGTCCACCGCTTCTCTTTGAGACATTGATTTTTGGCGGAGCACATAATGAAGAGATGTGGCGTTATACGACATGGGATGAAGCCGTTGCGGGACACCAACATGCGTGTGGAATAGCATTTGCGGAAGTGGAGCGATGAGATACTGGCTTCGTGTCATTGACCAATGGATCGGCCATCACATGAGCGTGAAGCGATGGATCGTTATTTGGAAGCAATACTTTTTATTTACGAACGAAAAGGAGATGACATGACCCTAGCAGACATCGAATTAGACGCGATACTTATGAAAACAGCTCAGAAGAAAGAGCGTGATATATGGGAAGAGGCTATCCGGTCTGTGCGTTGTATGCTTCCTGACGATGCAGAGGACGTTGAATTAGAGGCACAGCGTATTCGCAACAGGCGATTAGCGGGCCTGCCCGTAATCGGGTCAACTGAGGAAGAGCGCTGGAAGTGGGAAGCCCGCGACGGAAATTAGATTGTAGTATAGTGAGGTGGAAGGTGAAGATGTTACGCAAGATTGATTTGTGGATTGGACGGCATATGGACGTCAAGCGATGGATCGTTCTATGGATGAGCCTTGTCGTTGCGTGTCATGGTCTGATGTGGACGGGCTGTTTCTGGATTGGTTTACAATCCTGGGTTGTGTACACGTTCTGTCCAATAGGTGTTATCCTTGGATCGATTATGGCATGGGGTAATCTTCGGAGGTTACGATGAATGAGGTGCATATTAAGATTATATTCAGCTATGATGCTAAGTGTGGTGAATATGTGTGGACGATAAAGGATGCCGAAGGAAACGTATTAGAGCGGCGGTGTCTGTGTGGTTCCTTACACTTTCTCGAAGGCGATAAAGTAGTGTTGGACTTAACCATAGAAGACGAAGATAGGGGATTCTTAGGTATAGTAGGGGCAATCTCAGAAGCATATATGGTGGCTGAGCGCGCGCGGGATTACCCCATGAGAGGAGACTGCGATGAATAAAATGATCGAGAGTGAACAGCGTGTTGGGACGGCTGCGCGTTTATTTGTTGATGCGACGACGAATGTTGCCTTAAATACTATTCAAGCGGAGAAAGAAAAGAGGTCTATACATCTTGCCCGTTGCCCTGAATGTGGAGGGAGACCAGATCCTGTTAGGTCTATAGACGGCGACACGTATGGCGTGATATGCTCTTCTTGTGGTGTTATGCTTGAGGGTTTTCGGACTCGTGCCGAAGCAGATGAAACGTGGAATCTTAATTATAAGAGCGAGGGGGAAGATGACTCGTAGTAAGGCGATCCGTGAGGAAGTCCTCAAACTCGATAACTACCACGGTCAGATATCCGGCTTCGACGGACGGGATCTTGGGGAGCGATCAAGGCTTGCCGTTCACCACGTCGATCCGTTAGGTGGTGGCGGTGAGGATACCGTCAAGAATGGGATCACCTTGCGCTCAGACATTCACATGCCATTCATTGAAGACAAGGCATTGACGATCGAGAAATGGGATCGCGACGCGGGGATCCTCGAAGTGATAGATCACCAGGGCGTTCTTATCGAGGAGCCCGGGCCGGTGCCACACGAAAAGTTATGGTTCCATCGAGCGCGGTTGAAGGAGGAAGGGGAGGTAATCACCACACGCCTGAGCGTATACGCACGGATAGAGCGTGACGTGGCACGGGACGCTTATCGTCTCAAGCACAGATTCCAGACGATCGATCCAGAGGTGTCGTTTTTAGAGTACCTTGCCTCGCGTGGCCTTGCCTCTGCGACACTGAACAACGCGGCGCTGCTGTATGCGAAGAGCCTGAAACTTGGCTTTGAGTGGAAGGACGGCGTGACGGCGACGGATTTCTGGCGACAACTAAAGGATGCTGGTCTGGTTAAGCAGCGAAAATATTGGCACGTGGCGTTCAAGCACGCGGGGATGCTGCGATTCTTGGTCAAGGTGAAGGCGATTAAGATCAGTCATTGCACGAGCGATGAGTTCGCAGATGCAGGGAAGGCTGGCTTTAAGGCCGGAAAACTGTTTCAAATAAAGGCTGTTAAGGGTAAACTATTAGGACCGGACGGGAGGCAGATATGACACACGATGAAGTAGTGGCATTGTCGGACGACGATCTACGGATCAAGGTAGAGGAACTTAGAGGTCGAATGCTATACGAGCAAACAAACGAAGCGCTTGAGTTCTTTCCGCCGTCGGATATTGGTGCTATGATGTGCATTATCTCTGGCAAGTTCATGGGAGTAGAGATTGATGGGCACATGGAGGCTGTCCCTAATTATCCTAATGACATCGCGGCGGCGTGGGAGTTGGTAGAATGGACGAAAACACACCGCGATATTCATCCAGAGCTATGGTATTGGTTCTGCAGACACATGTGCGAACTGTGCGGCTGGGAGGTTGAATATTTGCTTGAAGATTTGACGCCCCGCGCTATCGCCCATGCCTATGTTCTGGCAATGACACAGGAGGAATAGGAACGTGATATTTGAGGGGCTTCTGCGCTTATCTTACGATATGGCGATGCACTCAACGCTGGCATGGCAAGAGGCTTATATCACTTGTCTCAGACTTCCAGATAAGGTGCTGATTGATCGCTTGCGAAGGCTTGACTGGCAACAGTTTTCAGATGCTATTGAGAGGAGGTTGAGATGTTTTACTGCATACTAGGGCCGAAAGATGGAAAAGACTGTGAGTTTATGGATCGTAGTTCTGGCAGCGGTATGTGTAAACTCGCTACAGTGACGGCGGATATTACTCGTAGAGAAGGTCTCGCAGATCGTATATTTTGTCCTTCATACAAGGGGAGAGTCACGCGAAATGAACGGAAAACCAGCGAGATAGGTGGAATAACGATACAAGGATCTAGAAGCAAAGCCGCTCTAAAGGAGGGCAAATAAGATGGGCAAATTACGAACCGGAATACAAAGCCGAGTAATCAACCTTGGAGACACGGTAACTGATACCATCACTGGATTCACTGGTATTGTAGTAGGACGGGTTGAGTACCTAACCGGATGTATACAGTTTGAGGTACAGCCGAAAGGGCTCAAGGATGGAGTACCCATCAATCCTAAATGGATAGACGAGGTACGCCTAGGTATTCAAGAAGCCTCAGCTGGTGGGCCACACGACAATAGTCCTGTGCGTGTGACGCCGCCGCTCTAAGATGACAGAGAGGGAGATGAAACAAACGTACCGCTTCAGGGCGGGCTTTAGATATACTTTCGGATTCAACGAAAGATCAATTATGTCTGCGTGTGAGACAATACTCAGCGCCTATTTTCTGGCTCCCTACAAGCCGTACCCTGCGTTCTATCTCCCGAAGGGTGCATCAAAAGGTCTTGGTAAGGCTTGGGCAGAGGTACTATCCAAGGGAATCTCCCGTAGAAAGGAAATGGGGACATGAAACGAACTTACAGGTGTCCTAACTGTGGCGCCGTAAAGACGATCGATCAACAAGAGGCCGACGAGAGCCGTGTGCTTCAAGGTGAGATTCCAGCGTTCATCTGGTGCATGGCCTGTCCAGGAAAGACGCACCACTGGGAGCGCGTTCGGGCTTGGGGTGACGATGTGACCGATCGCAACCCGACGAAATACAGTATATTCGGAACGAAAGGGACCTATCCAGTATTCAATCGGAAGATGCGACGGACGCTGGAAAGGCGGGGGAGAAGGAGAGCGGATGAAGATTAGAGAAAAACTACAATTCATAAACTGCTTTCCTGAATGGATAGGATTGTATTTTACTCGACTGAATCCGGCAAAGACAGATATGGCATTGATTTACAAATGGTACTTTGGCTTCCTGTGGTTTGAAGTTAGGTGTTGGGCGGATAGGATAGTGGATGAAGAGAAGGGATTTGACATGAAAAAAGTAGGGGAGGAATAATGAACGCCAAGGAGAGAGCAAAGCGAGCATTAGATACGAAAAGGCCGCATCCGACCGACAAACATAGCGTCATGGTGGTGCCCAGTGATCTTGAGGGTATGGTTGATCCGGCAGGTATGCCTCGACGCACCAGGCATGACATGGTTGCGCGAGTATCTGAAGAAATCTATGGCGCTCAGCGCGAGGCAATAGAGAAGTGCGTGAAGTACATTGAGACAGAATGGATGGACGAACAAGGGATGATAATCGCTGTAGACGGGGAGGACTTCCTCAACGATGTCCGTAGCACCCTCATAGGAGATAACAATTGACGGGCTAGACGTGAAGGAATTGGAGACGTTATTGAAAGCAGTCGGGCGCAGTGAGACCAATAAGCGGGAATTCCTGCGGCTTGCGCGGCTGTCGAATGCCGGATATAGCGGGAAAGGGAGTATCAACCTGAGCCAGGGGAACGTCACTGATATGAAGTGGATGACTAGCTCGGAGGCTTTGAGCCGGTTGCTTGACTCGAAGAGAGGTTAAGGATGACATGGTGGGGTTGGATATTGGTTGGAATTGTTTGTTCGGTAATTGTAGTAGCAGTGGCAGCGTTTTATCTGCGTGAAGCATGGCTTACGATACTAGACGAGTGGCCGTTTAGCAAAAGGTATCATACCAGGAGAAGGAAGTAGGGGATATGCGTATATGGCACCACCACATAGTTTCGTAGGCGGCCATTTGGTGCAATATGATTATGCAGATAAGGTTTGGCGTTATCTTGATTACGGTATGGAGATAGAGCCTAAATACGTAGCCGTGGTCCTTGAACGCTTATCCGCGTTAGGTTTAGAGCCGAGGAGATGTAATGGCTGAGAAACACGCAGGAGGAAGCATGAAGTTTATAGGAGGGCCTCTAGATGGGAAAGAATACACCGGCGAAGTAACTGCATCAGTTCTTCGCTTTCCTATGTTTGGTAATAGGCGGCTGATAAGAGGCGGCGACCTGTTTGGTAGAGATATGATGACCACAGACGGTCTTGCTAAATTCAACGCAAGCGGCACCCCTCCGATTGACTTTGCAGAATACTCGGTTGTTGAAGGCTCGCTTGTTCATAAATTAACGGAGAGGTTCTATAAGTCTGAAGCATACGCAGATCAGGCGGTGGTATTATGAGCAAAGAGAAACTGAAACATGCAGGGGGCAGGCCTCGCAAGTTCGAGACGGTAGAAGAGATGCACACGGCAATCGGAGAATACTTTGAGAAGTGCGATGCGCGGATGGTCAAGGTTGTAGTAAACCAAGGTAACAAGAAGGTGTTGGCGAACGTACCAAAGCCTGAGCCGTACACCATTCAAGGGCTTGCCGTCTTCCTCGATCTTACGACAGAGGGCTTACGTGAATATGAGATGCGTGAGGAGTTTTCTGCGACTATAAAAAGGGCGAAGGCTGTTATTGAGGCGGATAAGGTATTACACATGCTCGATGGTGACGGGTACGGGGCAGGATATATCTTCGATCTTAAGAACAACTTTGGCTGGACAGATAGGCAAACAATCGAACACACTGGCAAAGACGGAGGCCCTATTGAGCACGAAGACCTCTCCGGTATGACGAACGAACAGTTGCGGGAGCGGTTGAGGATCATCCGTGGTGAGAAGGGAGAGAAGGATTAGGAGGAGGGAGAGATGCACTTGATATGTGTACTGGGTGGTTCTGGCGAGAGCTGTGAGTATTGGGTTGGAGGAAGATGTGAGCGTGGGGATATCCAAGCCAGAACCGAAGGCGCTATGAGAATATGTAGTGATTACGTTTGTAGGAGAGGGTCTATGTGCCGCTCCGTGGAAATACCCAAGCCCAAAGAGTCAACGTATTATGAGCTTGAATCAAAGTGGATGTTAGACCAGGTGACAGCAGGAACTATACTACACTGGCGATATGTTAGTTACTACAACGGCGCTCGTGGGCCTTGGTATAGCGTGAAGGCAAAGGCGGTCGAGGGAGGAGAGGCACACAAGGCTCTTTTGACTCGAAAGGAGAAGACGCCAGAGTTCCGGGTCGTAGAGGCCGCTCAGGAAGATGCTGTAAGAAAAGCGGGGGAAATCCTAGAATATGTAAAGGAGCTAAACTATCACCCAGCGGAGTTAGCAACAGATGCCGCGCGTGAGTTACTCAGACAATTGTTGAGATTGCAAAAGGAGACCCACTATCTTGCCAGCAGGGATTACGGTAGTCCACGGAGCCGAAACCCCATTTTATAGCCTAGAGAAGGATAGTCTGGAAAAGTGGAAACAGCGACGATAGAACAGACAACCCTACAGAATGAGGAGCGCCGCGTTCTAAGCGTTCTAGCCAAGCGCAGTCTGTCCAGCTTCTGCGAGTATGCCAGTAACGGGGCATGGAAGCACGCGGCACACTTGGACTACCTTTGCCGGAAGATCGAAGAGGTTGAACAGTGGATCAACGAGGAGCATGATGAACCCAAGCTACTAATGGTGATCATGCCTCCCAGACACGGCAAGAGCGAAGTTGTTTCGAGGAATACCCCTGCATGGTTCTTAGGACGTAACCCAGACAAAGAAATCATCCTCGCTTCCTATGGCGCGGAGCTCGCCACAGATATGAGCCGCGACGCAAGGCGGATCTTTAGAGATAACTGCTCTGAACTATTCGGCTTGGAGATGTCCGAGGAGTCTGCTGCTGTTGGGCGCTGGCATATCAAGGGGCATAAGGGAAGGATGCAAGCAACAGGGGCCGGTGGCGCTATTACTGGCCGTGGAGCAGACCTCGCAATCATAGATGATCCGGTCAAGAACATGGAAGAGGGGGAGAGTCCCGTTTACCAGCGCAAGCTCGCTGATTGGTTCAGGACGACACTCCTAACTCGCTTGGTTCCTGGCGGTGCTGTGATACTTGTGATGACCCGCTGGCACATGCAGGACCTTGGTGGCCGCCTATTAAAAGCGGCAAAGGCAACCGGCGTGGAATGGGAAGTTATCAAGTTCCCTGCAATCGCGCAAGAGGACGATGTTCTCGGGCGGAAGAAAGGTGATCCCCTGTGGCCGTGGCGGTTCAACAAGAAGACACTGGCGAAGATCAGAGCGGCGATCGGCGGGCGGTTCTGGAATGCGCTCTACCAAGGAGATCCAGAAGGCGATGTAGAGGGAGCCTTATGGAGACGGGAGACGATGATAGACCCTTATCGGGTGGCTATCGCGCCAGAGCTCGAGGAGATTGCCCTCGGTATTGACCCGTCTGGTGGTAGCGCAGAGTCGAACGATGAAGTAGGAATGATCTTAGGAGGGCGCGGCGTGGATGGTAGGGGATACGTGCTGGCGGATATATCTGGACGTTATACGGCGAGCCCAAACGCCTGGGCAAAGGAAGCGATTCTCACGTGCATCGAATGGAAGGCAAATCGGATTGTTGCTGAAAAGAACTTTGGCGGTGATATGGTATTAGCCGTGATCCTGGGGACGAAAGTAACAGTACGAGAGGAGTGTCCTAAATGTCATGGCGGTGACGAAAAGGAAGAGTGCGAAATATGTGGCGGCGCTGGGGAAGTGGACGTGGAGCATAGTGGTGGGGAGTTCATGTCGGCGGAGGATCTGGTGAATGCCTCACAAGCCAAACATATCAGGGCAGAGCCTATCGCTAACCTATGCTCTCAAGGAGAGATTAGCCACGTGGGAGAACTATCGGAGCTCGAACATGAGCAGTGTACGTGGATAGCCCAAGGTCCGAAGCGGTCACGGTGGTCGCCAAACCGGATGGATGCTTACGTGTGGGTGATGATAAAGCTGATGGTCGGTAGCCTCTTTGTTGGCGTTACGAGCTTGGAATGGCCGGAATAGAGGAGGTGAGGCGTGAAGGAGAAGCGGTGTATTGGGTGCGGGACTATGATACCGCGTAATGCGCGGAGAAAGGGCTGGACGATTGTAATGATGTATCAACCTGGAAAGGGAACCCGTTGGTATCGAAACTGTGGGTGCCTATCAAGGCATGATTTTTATGACCTCTTGGATTGGCTCTTTGAAACCAACCGCGATTATACCTCTGAGAAGTGGGATGAATGAAGTGCGAGCTTGGAATGGCCGGAATGGCCGCCTTGACTTGATGGGGGGGATATGATATAGTGAGCTAAGAGTGAGATAGCGCATAGTAACGGCTAACGCCGTTCGACTTGGCATCTCTCGGGAAACTGGGAGATGTCTCTGTTTTTGGGGGTGGTGAATGGGATTAGGGAGCACAGTTGCCAACCTTGTTATGCAATGGGCGGCAAAGCGCAGCAAGTGGGATACATTCACGCCTCGCTTAGGTAATCCGTGGATGGCTGGGCAGGCTATCTTCCCTGAATGGTCAACCGAGAAAGCGGTAAAAGAAGGCTATAAAGCTAGCTATATTTACTATACCGTAGCATCTGATATAGCAGACTGTATACGCTCCGTGCCGTGGGTGGTCAAGCGCAAGACAAAGACTGGCTCGGACCTTGTTGATAGTCACCCGCTCATGGAGATGCTACGAAGTCCGAACTCTGAAACCACCTGGGGGGCACTTAGTGAAGCGTGGGATCTGTTCAAGTCTATTGATGGGGACGCCTATGGGCATTTCGTACAGATCGCAGATGAGATGAAGATTTGGCTCCTACGTAACGACCGCGTGAGAATAGTTCCTGATAAACGCGGACACATTGAGTCCTATAAATATACTCTAGGAGGAGAGTCTGAGCATTTCCCGCCCGAGGAGATCCTACACTTTAAGTTCTTCGACCCTAGCTCTGACTACTACGGGCTGGCTCCTCTACAGGCTGGAGCACCGATCATTGACACTCTAAATGCGAGCATTAAGTGGAATAGGGTAGCGATAGGTAGGCGCGCTATCAAAGATATGATCCTCGCTCCTGAGAAAGGCGTGAATATGAGTGGAACGCAGTATGAAGATTGGATTAAACATATAAACAAGCAAATCCACGGCCCTGAGAATGCCCACGGGCTGCTCATCAATTCGTTTGGTGTACAAATGGCGGAAATGTCACGCACTCCCATTGAGATGGATTTTATAAAGTCTGCGGGGTTCTACGAGGCGGCGGCGTGCAAGATCCTCCATGTGCATCCCGAGGCAATCGGAGCACTAGGGGCGACGTTTGAAAATAAGGAATGGGCTATCCGCGATAAGTGGCAAGGTCCGGTTGAATCAAGGTTGTCTGAGATGCGCGCGGTATTTAACCACAAGTTCCGACCTCTGTTTGGCACAGCCGATCCTAAGCTAGCAGCACCAGGTGATTTGTTCATGGACTACGACCTAACGAATACACCAGGGGCAAATGCGGCACAGAAGGAAGGGCTTGATCGAGCAGTGAAGGCATGGAAGTGCGGCGTACCGTGGGATGTAGCTGATGAGAAGTTTGGTGTCGGTATCGGGCCGGTTCCTGGCGGTGACGTGGGTTACCTTCCAGTGAATGTTCTTCCAGCGGGGACACCTCCAAGTAAAGGCCGGTCAAGCCGGTCGTTCAACTTGGAAACCAAGGAACAGTTTGCAGCGCACTGGCGGGCAGTTGACCGTCGTAAGCAGGGATGGGAGCGCGGCGTTGCGCTAAAGGTCGCTCAGGAATTCAGGCTTGAACGTGAGGCAGTAGTAAAGGCGATCAAGGCGGGGCACGTCGATGTCGATTATGTGGTAGACGCACGAGCTCCCTCATGGTTGAAATTGGTCACGGCTGTTATGAGAGCCGTCATCGAAGACTTTGGCGGTCAAGTGGCAGATGATCTCAATGGTGGGGCCACAGAGGTAGGCCCCAGCTCGGAAAAGGCAATAGCGGGCCTCTCAGAAGATTTGGAGGCTCGACAAGGCTACGAATTTGATCCGTGGAATGATCTGATTAAAAAGTGGGTCACTACTAAGACAGCGGAGGACGTTGTAGAGATTGGCATAACGACCAAGAAGGCGATTCGCAAGGTAGTCCTTGCCAGCCTCAAAGCGGGCGAATCATCGGTGAAGATCGCCAAACAGATTGAGGGAGTCTATCGGCGCTGGGAGAAGGTTGAAGGCCTAATAGATCCAACGACAAAAAAGCCGGTCGTTGCACGAGCGATGATGATTGCGCGAACCGAGGTGCACACGGCGACTGGATTCGGGATGCACGAGTCGGCGCGACAGTCGGGCGTGGCAAAAAAGAAGGCGTGGCTGTCTGCGATGGACCCACCGAGGGCGCGAGAGATGCACATGGAGATAAGCGGGATCTGGATTCCGTTCGATGAGCCATACGTAATGGCTGATGGAGCGGAAATGCAGCATCCAGGTGACGGACCAGCGGATCACGTTATAGGCTGCCGTTGCACAGAAATGTATAGAGGTTCATAGGGAGAGGTGAGCGGAATGAGTAACAGGCGATTTTGGGAGTCTTCACACTACGATAGCGATCACGACATTGGTACTCCGATCAGCATTGCTATAACGACACCGGCAACGGGTAGCTATCGTCTAGGGTGCGAACTGGCTTGCGACAATGGGGTAGTGTTGCAGTGGTATGAGGGCGTGACGATCGGCGCGGCTGGGACAGCGATGGTGTGGCGGAACGTGATCAGATCAGACAGCGCCGAGGATGAGACACATGCAGTATTGATTGAGCAAGGTGGAACGTATACGGGTGGAACGCTGATCCGGCAGCGGATGGGCGCATGGTCGTATACCGATCCGTCTGAGCCTCCTCCTCCGTTTACGCTGAAGCAGAGTACGACTTACCTGGTGGTTGCCACGTCGCTTGCAGACAACAATGACACGACGCTAATTATGCGGCTGTCGAAGCGAAGGTGATGGCGATGGATAGACTACAGGCGATTCACAATTTTGAGCTGAGGGAGCTTGATGAAAAGGGCCGGTTCAGCGGCTATGCCTCAGTGTTCGGGGTCCTCGATACGTATGGAACAGTGTTTGATAAGGGGGCATTCAAAAAGACGATCAAGGATCACAAAGGCGTCTTTCCATTAACCTGGATGCACAACGCGACTGTACCTATAGGAATGGCGAATGTTGAAGAGGATAGTCACGGTCTGTTCGTCAAGGAAGGGCAGCTTGATCTTGACGTTGAGAAAGGGCGCGACGTATATAGCGGAATGATGAAGAAGTATATCACGCAGATGAGCCATAGCTTTCATTCCTTGAAGGAGTTGATTATTGAGGAGAACGACAAGAAGATTCCGCACTTCAAGGAAGTCCGTTTATATGAGATTGCACCAGTGACTACTAACTTTGCCTCAAATGAGGAGGCGTTGATCGGTGAGGTAAGGATGCAGGAGGAGCGTGGCGTGATCTCATCGAATCTTCCGCTTGGAGATCGCAAGAAGAAGTGGGATAAGGCCGCTGCGGAAAAGCGCGTGAGGGCATGGGCCGGAGCAGGAGATGAACCGAACGCGAAGTACCGAAAGGCGTTTTTGTGGTACGACGGGGAGAATGCAGACAAGTTCGGTGCTTACAAGTTGATGATCGGTGATGTGATTGGTGGGACTTTGAAGGCGATGCCGCGAGCGATCTTTGCTGTGGCGGTTGTTCTCCAAGGCGGACGCGGCGGGGTGAATATCCCTGCCTCTGATAAGGTGAAAGTCAAGACAATTATAACGAAGTATTATCACAAGATGGATGAGAAGGCCCCTTGGGAGTCGAAAACGATTTATATTCCTGTGGGGATGGCATTTCAGATGGGACGTTTATCAGCACTCCTCAGAGAGCCGCCCGTTGGCACTCTCGTAGGGGAGCCGCGACGCAAGCCGGGCGACCACTTGCGAGAAGTCCAAGAACAAATCACCCGTATAGAACGGGTACTAAAAGGCGGTGAATCATGAGAAGCAGATTGTGGAGATTGTTAATGGGGATTCTGTTGCTCCCGATCTTCCCTATTATTGCTGTGGAAGGTGATGGAGACAACGATGACGAAGGTGGGGTAACTGTGCCTGAGATGGAAAAGCTAACGCTTTCTATTAAGGGGATAGCGGATAGCATCGAAGGGTTGCCTGAGACTGTGAAAGAGGAAGTCGACCGACGCATGAAGGAGATAGCTGGGGACGTAAAGGCGTTCAAGGAAGAGCGTGATGAAAAGATTGTCGCGCTTGAGAAACGGCTATCTACCGCGATGGAAAAGCAAGCCGCGCCAAGGCTGGGCGGTGACACAGAGACCGAAGAAGACTATGGCTACGGCAACGAGGCGGGCGGCTTCGATGATATGATTGCCGAAGTTCGTGCGGCTGGCCAGCCAGGAGGAACGCCGGAGCGTCTCCTCAAGATGCACAAAGGCGAGATAGAGCGGCGCGATCTATCGACGCTTACCGGCTCGGATGGTGGGTTCTGGATGCGCCCGCAGTTCTCGGCGCAGTTGCTACAAATTCCACCGGATCAACAGTGGCTTTCGTCCTTAGTGCGGATGCTTCCTAGGACCGATCCGCCAAACGCAGACTTCGTTTTCAATGCGTTCGATCAAGCTGGATCAAAGGGTATCTTTGGCGGGGTTGCGGTCTACTCTGCAAAAGAGTTGGCGACGCTCACAAAGACTGCGACGCCCAAAATCTTACAAGTGAGACTGAAGCCTGAGAAAGTTGGCGTGTACTGGCTCGTATCTGAAGAGTCACAGGCAAATGCGCCACAGATGGGCTCGCTCATGCAGCCGCTCGTCAACGGTGCAATCCTATCCTACAGGGATGACAAGATTCAAACAGGGACAGGCGCAGGCGAGTTCCTTGGCTTCGCAGATAGTCCGGCAATGATTCAAATTTCCCGTAGCGTGGCGGATGAAGTCAACTATGAGGATCTAACCTACATGTTGGCAAGAGCGATGTCGAATGGCGGTGGGCGGTTCGTGTGGGTATGTCAAAAGGTCACGATGCTTCCACAACTGATGACGATGACCGATGGTAGTGGAAAGCTCATCTGGGCGGATAACGCGCGGGAGGGAATCCCTGCTCCGACCCTGGCGGGCATCCCGATCTTCTTCAATGAAATCTCGCCGACGCTTGGAACGACGGGTGATCTGCGGTTGATCAACCTCGAATACTACCTTGTGAAACCTGGAATGGGCGTAACGCTCAAGTCCGACAGTACTTACGCGAACTTCCTGATCGGTAATGAGACAATCAGGGTCGTGTACTATGAGGATGGTAAGCCGTGGCTCACGGAACCTCTCACGTTGAGGGATGGCACTAATACGGTGAGCCCGTTCATTGAACTTGTGTAGTGGAACATGGGACTTGATAGGCTGGGTCCAATTGTGCGCACTCAGCCCGCTTGTAAAGCGCCGGAATTGACCGGTTGGGATGGTCCTCAAGTCCCTTGCATAGAGAGAAGTCAATCTGCCATAGGCAGAAAGGAGAACTAATATGCACGACATAGCAGAAGCAACAAAAGTGGATTGCGCAGTATATCCACAGGTAGGGGCTACAAGCCTCACTGGTGAATGGTTTAGCATGGAGAAATACGCAAAGGCGCTCTTCATTGCACAGGTGTGGGGGCAGCATGACGGTGATGATTGTACATTCGCTGTCTACGAAGCAACCAATGCAGAAGGCGATGACGAATCCCAACTTGGCGCGACGATCACAATGGCGCAAGGTATTAAGATCACAATGTGCACCGTGACCTTTGCATCGATTGACGTTGATGACACAGTTATCATTACACCGTATACGTTTGTGAATGGTGTGATGACAGTGGGTACAGCATTGACGTTCACTGCGAAAGCGGCAGAGTCGCTGGCAAATCGGCAGTTCGACCAGAGCGGTACAGATACCGAAACGGCGACTTCGTTTGCGGCGTGTATCAACGACGCAACTTACGGGGTGCCCGGTGTGCTGGCAACAGCAGCCGTAGCAGTTGTCACCTTGACGATGGACGAGCCTGGTGACGGGACGTTCACAATCGTTGAATCCGACACAGCCAAGTCTGCTGTAGAGGACTATATACAGCAAGCGCATTTCGAGGTTGCGGTTCAGGATCTTGACCGAGACGACAACTTCACTCACATTGGCGGTCGGTTTGCGAGCGTTGAAACGGATGTACGCACTTCTTGTCAGTTGATCCGTGCGGTCGCTGGTTACTTGCCGGTTGGGCAGGTTTCAGCATATAGCGACGATGCAAGCTAGGAGGGATCATGCGTAGGCTAAGACCACACAGTGTTCGCAACGTTGGTGGTCCTGCTCCGTGGGCGCCAGAGACGGTTGGCTCGATCTCCGAGCTCATTGAATATACGGATGTGGTAGACAATGCGGCGTCGGTCCTTATAGGGACCATCCCCGCAGGAGCACGCTATCTGATGGCTGATATTAAGGTCATTACAGCGTTCAACTCTGGCGGTGCTGACGATGCTATTGTCGTTGGTATTGTTGGAGATACAGACTACCTCATTGAAAAGGGACATCCAGACGTTGCGGATAGCGTAACTGAGGGGGAGCTTTTGGACTGGACGCCTACAGCGGATCAGCTCATTTACGCAACCCACTCAAGTTCTGGAACGGCTCCCACAACGGGAAAGGCGATTGTAACTGTTAGATTCAAGCAACCACTTTAGGAGGTGGTGAGAATGAAGAAAGTATTTGTATTGATGCTTGCCGTCCTCCTTCTGGGGACGGTTGGAGTGACGCAGACTAAAATCTTCGATACTGTTATTATCGAAGGACCGCTTACCCTTACAGGGACGAGCGTAGTGTCATTCACTGGCTTAACGTTCGCGCTAGATTTTAGCTCTACTGTGTTAATCGACGGAGCAGCGTCGGTTGACCTTACGAGCGCGGGACACGTTGATCTCGAATCGGCAGACATCCGACTTGGACTTGATGCGGATGACTACATGAAGCTCGTCACGACCAACAGTACAGCGGATCTGTCTATCTCTCATCCGGGGAATACTGGGGCATTGATAACATGGACCGCTGGCGGTTGGACACTCACGGGCAACTTTGCAACTGATGGTACAACGGCGCAGTTGGATGGAAGCACGTCCGTTAAGCTCGTAAGTAATACGCTTGCGGGTGTAGAGTGCGGTGATATTCGACTGGGTTATGATGCCAGTGATTATATGAAGATCGCTGTTGCTACTGGAACTGGAGACGTAACTATTACCCATACCGGTACAAACAAAGCCGTAAGCTGGACCGCTGCTGGCGGATTTAGCTGGGCGGGTGAGTTTGCAATGAATACCAATAAGATCACTGGTGCAGGAGATCCAACAGCAGCGCAGGATTTAGCAACAAAAGCCTACGTTGACGCCACAGCGCAAGGGTTGAAGGTTCATGCGGCTGTCGCGTGTGCTACTACTGCGAACATCTCATTGTCGGCAGAGCAAACACTGGACGGTATCCTGACATCAACCGACAGGGTTCTAGTAAAGGATCAAACGGCCCCCGCAGAGAACGGTATCTATGTCAGTGCTGGAGGTGCTTGGGTAAGAGCCGGTGACATGGACGTGTCCACAGAGGTAGCAGGATCATTCGTTTTCGTGTCTGATGGGACAACCCTCGGATGCACCGGATGGACCTGTACTATCGAACCAGAAGACTTCACACTTGGCACGACTGCAATGCCTTGGAGTCAATTCTCCGATGCTGGATATATTACGGCAAGCGGTGGGTTGACAAAGACGGGTAATAACGTTGCCCCTGATGGCAACCTGGCAGACCTTAATACGTCTGGCGAGGTTTCAGGTGATAACTACGTCCTTGCCAGTACAGGCGCGGGTGTGGTTGTCTGGGAAACGGGCGATACTCTTCGCACGTCTCTTGGTTTGGCTATTAGTACGAATGTTCAAGCCTGGGACACGGATCTAGATACCTGGGCGACACTAACACCGACCGCTGATGCACAAACACTCGTTGAATCAACAAATTTCCTATCGATGACTCAGGATCTAAGTGTCGAGATAGGCGTAGACGTCCAAGCGTGGGATACACAGCTAGATGATATCGCGGCCTTGGTTCAGTCAGATTCCTACATTATTGTTGGCGATGATTCAAACTGGGTACAGGAAACTGGAGCTACGGCTAGAAGTTCGCTCGGGGTTGCCATCGATTCTGATGTGCAAGCATACAGCGCGGATCTTGGCACAATTGCAACAGCGGCGTCAACTGCTACTAATGAGGGTGTGGTATTCATCAGTCAGTTTGCCATTGCCCATACGCAGACGGATAGTTACACGGTCTGCATAGTTCCGGCAAATGCCGATGTGACCAAAGTCGAGATCGCTACCACCACAGCCTTCACCGGTGGGTCTGCGACTACGATTGATGTTGGTTACGTCGGTACGCTTGAAGCTTACGCTAGCGATCTTGACATTCGCTCCGCGGGCTTTGCGGACTGTGACGTGTTTAGCAATCTAGGCGACGTTGGTGCATCTGACGTAACGATGAAGGCGCAGATCGCAACCGATGATAGCGCGGGCGCGTGTATAGTCTATATTTACTGGACGATGGGCACGCCTGGAACTCCATAATAATAGAGGAGTGTTATGACCCAGAAACGTGTTTTGACCTTCGTCCTGGCTATCATGCTAGGCGTTGGCTGTGGATTCGGGGGTGTATGGATGGGGGAACAGAGTATCCCCTATCCAGAACCCACTACTACAATTACAGTTGACGGGGATGCTCTTCGGGCAGCCCTGCTAGACGCATCATTGACCAACACGAAAGCGTGGATAGCCCGTAACTACATTCTAGATCGAGAAGCGGAGGCCCATGAAACCACTGGTGATTAGTCTAGTTATCATTCTAGGTATTAGCTGCGGGTTGATTGGTACTTGGCTGGCAACCCCGTCGTATGGAATAACGTTTTACACATACAGCTGGGCAACCATTCAGGATATGAACGATCCCGCGACTGGAGCATGTTTGTTTCCGGCAGATACGGTACAAGGCCAAAGTGTGAGTGTGGGACTATGAAGATCGAGCTTACAAAAGACAGGAAGATTAAGGGCAAGCCTCGCGAAGCAGGCGAAACCATCACTGTCCAGAAGGACCTTGGCGAACGGCTGATTAGTAACGGCTTGGCGAACAGGATAATTGGCGAACAAGAGAATCGGGTGGCCTTGGAGGACCAGGGCCACCGCCGGTTCAGTGGTCACAAAATCTTTAGGGGTGACCCATGAGTATAGTGGCCTGCAGAGTCAACAAAGATAACTATGAGATCGCCGCTGATTCGATCACTGTACGTGGATACACACAAGAAAAAGGTGATCGGACTAAACATTCGAAGCTTTGGGAGTCTAATGGTTTGATTGTTGGCGGGGTTGGATTTTGCGAAGAGCTAGGATTATTGCAATTCTTTGCCGGTACACATCAACTTGCAGCAGCAACGGAAGGAGCTTTACTAGAGTTTCTTGTGGAGTTTTCAGCGTGGAAAAAGCGAAAGATCAATAAACCAGAGCTGGAAAATTCCTATCTTATGGGTATAGAAGACATTATTTTGTATGTAAATCAATGGCACATTACACGTGTCTCTACATTTGAGGCAATCGGAGCTGGAGAGGACTTTGCGCTTGCGGCGTTACACCTTGGGCACAGTGCAGAAGAAGCAGTGCGTGTGGCGACTGAACTAAGTATCTATTGTGAAACACCAATTCAGGTTAAGCGGAGAACTTTCAAAGGAGAGGGTAAAGGAGTAGCCGATGCCTAATGGCCCTGTCTACACGAACCTAGAATGGGAAGAAGAGGGCGAAGAGGTAACTCTCAAAATCCTCACTAAGGCGTATTGCAATGTCGATGGGACGGATTATGATACGTTGCTTGAAGCTCTATTCGACGCGGCGAAGCGCAAGGCCGACGAATATCTTAACAATCCATTCGAGGTACTTAACCCTACCATCGTGTTCTCAGGCGTTGAGGAGAATGATTACATCACTGTCAACGGGCGATCCTATACGGTTGCTGACGCGTTAGATGAGGATGAACTATACTTTGCACTTGGGGATACCGATTCAGATACAGCGGACAACTTTTGCTCATTAGTGAACTCGACTACGCTTGGCGGCTCTTATGGGGCCGTTGGCGTGGTTGGGGTAACAGCGACCAACAAGGAAGGTACGGTTACCTTGACGCGGCGTTATCCCTATCCTGGCAACAAGCTCATTGAGGTTGCAAGTTCAGATGAGGATAAGCTCCTCGTTAGGCAAGTGAGGACATCGGTCACGATCCCAGAGGATGTAGAACAGTGGATCATGCAGCGCGTCAAGCGTCACTTTGACAACCGAGATGCGCTTCTCTCGGAGAACATTACCGGAAAAAGTGTCAAGACGTGGATCTCGATGAAGTCGGAAGAAGCGGGGATGGTTGACAATTTTGACCTCCTTTCGCACTACATATTGTTACCGGGACTATAAGGATTATGTGGTGATCTAAGTGCGCGACCGTATACGGATAGAGACTGGATCGAAAGTACCTTCGCCGGCGGGCGGGACTGTATGGACACCCGTATCGTCCATTACCCGCTGCGCTGAGGCAGTGTCGGTTTCTGCTGCGGCCCGTGAGCGTTATCAATCGATTGACAAGGTAATCGAGTATGAATTCCAGTTTCGCGGTAGACCGACGATCACCATGCAGGGAACACGGTTTGTATGGGTAACCAACGGGCACCCGAACGTGCTCAAGATTTACGTTCCGGTAGCCCCAGCGGAGAATAGGGATGGAGTTGGACGATATACAACGGTGCTTGTGAGTGGTACGGGGGAGGTTGCAGATGAGTAAGGTGTTTGTCTCCTATCTTCCGGTGATATTACCGATGATCGAGGTTGCATCCCGTAAGGCGTTACTTGCCGCCTGCAACGAAGGGCGTAACCAGGTAGACAAGAACCTATCAGGGTTACGCACTGGCCGGACGTATAAGGTGCCAGAAACACAACGGACTTACATAGCATCAGCGCCAGGTGAGTATCCGGCGGTGCGGCTTGGCGATCTTAAAGGAAGCGTCCGCGCAGTCGTCAAAGGCGATAAGGGATACATCGGCTCTGATGAGGAATATGCGTTGCCACTTGAGAAGAAGGCGTCGAGTAAAGGTGGGCGTCCGTGGCTCAAGCCGTCCTTGGATCAAGCGAGACCAAAAATGTTACGTGAGCTTGCTAAGAGGTGGTTCTAATGCCGCTTGAGACGGGACAGGCAACAAGGAAGTCTATCGCTACTCGCATTACGACCGATGAGACGATGATAAGCGTATTCAGCCACGACAGTCTTGTATGGTTATACGATATCGAGGCAGACAGTAATCCTGGTATGCCCTATATGGTGGATCGGCTTATGGTCAACGGTATCTTCGTTGGCACACACGACTACTACTTGGATCTGTACGATTATAACCTTGATGGCAACCCTGCTCGTATAGGGTTGGCTTTAGACCAGCTGAAGATTCTATTGCACGGATGGCAGATAACAACTGCTGAGGATGAAATTGGTGGCGGCGTAATGGAAGCACGGGATTATGGGTGGGGATGGATACCCACGGGCGATTCAAAGGTTATGCACTACGCGACTCACTGGGCTGTACGGTTCGGAGCGACGCGCGATATAACAAATATCTTAGGTTAAGGAGTGATTCAGAATGGGAACGCACAGAGCAGGAATAACCGCTGCGGCGGTGAACAAGTATTTACGGGGTGGAGGCCCTTTGTATAAGGACTTCACGGACTTAGACAATCCAGGCACGCTCCTTGGTGAAACGAAGGGTGGATCGAGCTTCTCTTATGGGTTGAGCTTCCACGACGTTGAGCCGGACGGGGCGATGGGGCTTATCGTCGGACATAGGCAGATCGACAAGATTATACCGACGCTCGCGGTGAGTCTACTGCAGCATTCAGTAAATCACTATCTGTGGCACCTTCCTGGTGCGAATAGCGATGATCAAGCACCGACGGGAGTCAAGGGCGAATACATTGGGGTTGGAACCGAGGTCGATGTTGGTGTTGCCCCTGCGGGAACACCGGACATTGATGAGAGTACGCTTGAGGTATGGCGAACGCCTGCGGCGTTGGGTTCGGGGGTGAAGTTGACACTTGCCACAGACTACAACATAGTCGATCAAATCACCTTGGCATCGGTTGCGAATGGTGACACGGTAACGATTGGCGGGGTGGAGTTTACCGCTCACACTGATACGACGACCCCTGCAGATCGGGAATTTGCTATCGATGGAACTGACACGGAAGACGCTGTTGAGCTAGTTTCACTTATCAACAATGCGACCTATGGAGTAACAGGAGTCACGGCTACCTCAGCATTAGGCGTTGTCTCCCTTTCACGGGCAACTTCAGGGACGAAGAATACTATCACTCAGACTGGCGACACTATGACGATGGCATATCAAGTTGTTCTTGCTACCGCGGGTGGTGCTGTTCTTGATGGTGACTTCATCACCGTATTCTACGTCTACGATGCGACGGCCTCGGATGACACGTTTACGATCATCAAGCCAGGGCAGATCGCGGCGGCGGACCACCTAACAAATATCGCACTGTTGTGCGAGGTATCAGAGGTGGGCCAGACCTATCCGATCATCTTCATCATTAAGAATCCATTGAGCGAGCCTGATACGATTGAGATTCCAGGTGAACGGCTTGGTGAGACATTACTCAAGACAACCTGGAAGGGCTACTTTGATCCAGCGGACGGGCTTGACCTAGCGAACGCTCCGGTTGAGCTTTGGGTTCCGTATGGAATATAGGGGGATAGATGACTGAGAAAGAAACGAGCGGCGCGGGGCCTATGACCTGGGTCCCGCCCGTGCTAGACATTGTGGGTGTAGAGCGTAAGGTAAGTCGGCTTGGGCTTCCGCAGATTGGATATCTGGCAAAGATTTACGCTGCCGCTTCATCCCTTGCGAACCGTGCTGCCATGCTACAAGCGATCAACGATCCTACGATACTTGGAACGTTTTTGATCGATGCCTGTGTTGTAGCCTTCGATGAAGTTGTGGAACTACTTGCCAGCGTGATCGGTATGGATCCTGGCGTGTCTGAGAAAAGAATGGCGAAGCTCCGCGAGGAGCATGACCGCCGTAATGCGCAGCGTGTTGAACGAGGAGAGGATGCTTTCCCGTGGGTTCCACTTAGTAACGAGGGTACGATCCGCGACCCGAACACATTTCCGCTTGACGCTATTGTAGACCTCATTGAGGCTGTCATTACACATGATGACGTGATTGCTTTTTTCGACAAGTTCAAACGGATGGCGAAAGGCCCAGCCCTGGAGAAGCTGATACAGGGTTTGAAAGGGCGATCGACCGGATCGAAGAAAGGTACGGGTGGACGGACGAAGAAGTCCTAGCGTTACCGTACTCGCGGCTCTTACAGCTAATACGGGTAACACGAGAGGCTGTCAGAAGTGACCGCCAACGGGAAGCAATATGGAGTTACAGAGCAAGCCCGCCAACAGTAGGCGAAGGGGAAAACAGAACGGTAGTGCCGCTCAATAATTGGCTTGTGCAGCTTGGGCTTGGTGAGGAAGTAGAAGAGAAGGGGCGCACGTTGACCGACGAAGACATCAAGCGAGCATTCTCGCGGGGTGTAAGGAAGATAGCGGTGCTTCCACCAGGGATGAAGATTAAGGAGAAGTAAGGTGGTTCAAAATCGAAATCTTTAGATTATTCGGCACAATTCAAGTAAATAAGGCCAAGGCGATCGCTGACCTGAAGGCCGTCTCTGCGGCGGGTCAGACGCAAGGTAATAAGCTGACGAGCATTTTCAAGGCAGTTGGAAAGGCCGCCATTGCTGGGTTCGCTATCGTTGCCGCTGCTGGCGCGGGGATCTTCGTTGCTGCGATCAAAAAGGCTGCTGATTACGAACTCGCTATGGCAAAGGTTCGGGCGATTACCGGGGCCTCAGCGGATGAGTTTGCTGACTTAACCAGAAAAGCCAAAGAGCTCGGTCTTGAAACCGCACAGACCATGACCGATATCGCGGCGGGCATGGAAGCATTCGGGCGGGCTGGATTCAGTGCAACAGAGATTATCAGCGCGATGGATGGTGCAGTAGCTCTCGCTGAGTCACAGGTGATGGACCTTGGTGAGGCTGTAGGTATCACAGCAAACATCCTGCGAGGGATGAGGCTTGAGGCGTCGGAGTCGGAGCGTGTCGTCAATGCGCTTGCAGCGGCGGCCTCATCGTCTAATACAACGGTTGGTTCGCTTGCTGAGTCGATGAAATATCTGGCGCCGATAATGGCTGACCTGAACATTCCACTCGAAGAAGGGTTGGCAATCATCGGCAAGCTGGGCGACGCAGGCCTGACAGGGACGATGGCTACCCGTGCTCTTGCAACTGCTTTTACACGACTTGCCGATCCAACGTCAGACATGAAAAAGGCGATGGAAGAACTCAATATTGAGTTCTTTGATGCTCGAGGGAACTTTATCGGTTTAACTCCGATGATTGCTCTGCTTGAGGATCGCTTCGCAGGCTTAACTCAAGAGCAACGATCGGCAGCCATTTCTACTCTGTTTGGAGCGGAGGCCCTAAAGCACTTCTCAATCCTGTTGGGTGTTGGGGCCGAAGACATTACCGCGTATACAGATAAGATAACAGGAACAACGAAGGCGTTCGACCAACAAGCCGAGATGCTGAACACGCTTTCAGGTCAGTGGCAGATTCTCAAAGGGTCGGTCGAGCTGTTGCTGGTAACAATCGGAATAGACATGATGCCGATTCTCAAGACTTTTCTAAAGGACCGCATTATCCCCATAGTCAACAATATGACTTCTTGGATCGAGAAGATGGGGGGATTGAAGGGTATCTTTGCCGCGCTGAAGGGCAAGGTCAGGGATTGGGCAAGAGAGCACGAGCTGTTGATCTCAGCGTTCGTCAGGGGCAAGGATGCGGTGGTGAGGCTGTGGCACACGGTGGTGGATGCATTCCGCACCATAGTCACAACGCTTGGATATGGTAGCGATGAAGCCGACACCTTCGGCGCTGATTTTGAAAGCGCTCTCACCGTAGCGATAAACATTGTGACAACGTTGGTCGGTGGAGTTACTAAATTCGTCAAGTTTCTAGCGGATCATGGCCGTACTACAATAGCTATTATTGCCGGTATCGGCGCAGCGTTTATCGCGTGGAAAGTATCGTTAATAGTAACAAGTCTAACAACAGTCGCTACTGGTTTGTGGGGAATGGCAACGGCGGCTGGCGCTGCTATTGCGGCGGGGGGATGGATCGCCTTACTGATCGCGGGCATGGGCTTGTTGGCCTACAGGACAATTAAGCATTGGGATGAGATTAAAGAGGCAGGCGTTGGCAAGTGGGCTGGGATTATCGGTATGCCAACCGATGCACAATGGCTACAGTGGGCAAAGGATTTATGGAATGGGTTCCTTGGCATATTACCAGACAATGCAGACTGGCTCAACTGGGGTATAAGCATCCTGAATGGCATCATAGGAGCATTGAACTGGATGCTTGACGGACTAACTGCATGGATGCCTAATTGGATGCGAGAATGGTTTCATATTGGCGAGCTTTCCGCAATAGCTATAGGGGAAGGAATTGAGAGTAAAACCGATGTTATAGAAACAGCGGGTGATGCTTTAGTAAAGACAACCGAAGAGATACAAGCGGAGGTTTTAGAGACCACACAAGACTACTTAGGGCAAGAGAGAATACTTACTCTTGACCATCTCACTCTTCTTGGTGCTGCAAGGAAGAAAGCCGGTGATGAGAGGGAAGAAACACATAGGGATGGATTGGCAAACATTCTCAGGGCCGAAGAGCAATTCCAAGCGGACACGGCTGCTTCACACGAAGAGCACCATGAGGATGAGATAGAGGCAGAGGGGACGTTCTGGGATGACTTCATAGACGTTGTGAGGGATAGCGGAGCCGAGGTTGGAAACGTAATGGCCGATATGTGGGATAGCCTCAAGTCCCTGGCGAAGAGTGCCTTGGGCGACACGTTGAATGGTATTGTCGATCACTTCCGCGACCAGCGGCGACTAGCGGAGGAACATGCGGACCGGATGCTCGATATAGAGGAAGACTATAACCAGGACGCAGCGGATCTTCAGTATACCCGCCAGGACGACTCTAAAGACGCAGAGCTATCCTACCAACGGAGAGTAGAGGATATCGAGAGAAGATACCGAAGAGAGTTGCAAGGCATAACTGGTGAAGATACAGAGGAACGAGCTCGAATCGAGACCCGCTACCGTGAAGACATGGAAGATGCAACAACGAACTATGCCCGTCGCAGGGAGGACATTGAGGAAGATTATTCGGACGCAGTTATCGCGCAAGAGAGGCGTCGTGAACAAGCATTAGCAGATGAAAGACAGGAATACAAGGACACGCAGAAATCCCTATGGGGGGTACTTGGGGATATGCTGCATGATTTACTTACCGCGTTGCGCGAAGAACTATTTGTAAAGGCGGCGTCTCATGCCGTGGAAGCGCTTGCGTGGTCTTTCATCCCTCCGTTGTTTTTCCTGAATCCACAGGCGATCGGGCATGCAGCAGCGGCAGCGGCGTTTGCTGCTGGCGGTGCTGGCTTAGCAATTGCTGGCTTTGGGGAAGGCGCGGTATTTGAACAGCCGACCATGATCCCTCCGGCGCTTGTTGGTGAGAGTGGATATAAGGAAGCGTTTCTACCGTTGTCCCCAAGCATATTCGGTGAGATCGGTCAAGGAATCGTTGACGCATTAAGTGTGCCTACACCAGCCCCAGTATTGGTGGGGGCGGGTGGTGGGACTACGATCAATATGGACTGGCGTGGACTATACGACGGAGCGACGATCAACGTGCGTGACGATCAGGACATCACGCGGATCGCTCGTGAGCACTTTGATCTGTTTCGCTCACGGCTACGCAGTAAGGGGAGGGATATCGGATGAGTTCAATTCATCGCTTCACAATAGGCGGCACGGCGGATACGGCGCTTGGGGTAGAGCTTCTTCCCACTTTCCAAGAGCCAGTGCTTCCCGCCACGCGGGATCGGTCGGTTGAGATTCCTGGGCGACATGGGCGGTATCTGTTCTCTTCGGACCTCGCGGCGCGAGAGATTGTGCTTGACCTTGTGGTGATTGATTCGACCACGGCGGAGACGTTGCAAAGCCTCTCACGGGCGTTCGCAGCGATCCTCCTCGATCAGGATGGACACCCGGAAGACGTAACACTGGTATTTACGAAGGAACCATTGAAGACATATACGGTGCGCTACTCAGGTAACATGCCGCTGCAACGCCTTATAGGTGGAAGCAAGGGATACTTCTCTCTTCCACTCATTGCAGCGGATCCATTTGCCTACGGAGCAGAGCATACAGATACGGATAACATCATACGGTCGAACCAGACAGTGACAGTGGCAAATGCAGGGGATTACAGAACACCCCCAACAATTACAATAGCACTAGGTACAGGTTCAACCGACGTAACGGGGTTTACATTGCTAACACGACAACTCATTTCCACAGTAGCGGCAAATGGTAGGTTTGGAACAGCTAGATTTGGGACGGTCCGATTTGGTTCGGTCGCGGAAAATACCTACGCTACGCAGTTTCTTAGCTACTCAGGTACAATCACAGTTGGGGATATACTGGAGATCGACACCGACAATATGACCGTTACGCTCAATGGGGTCAACGCAAGAGCATTATTCAACGGTACTTTCCCGTTGCTCTATGTGGGAAATAATGAGCTACACTGGAAGGATGAGGACGCGAGTCGTGACGTGGATCTTGTAGTAGTACACAAACCAAGATACCTATAGGAGAGAGAGATGTATGATCCAAAAAATGATGTACACACAACTTTAGCTAGTGCATTTGTGCATGGAACAGATGCAACGATGGTCCTCACTTCCGCGACGGGCTTCCCTGCGACTGGTAACTATATCCGTATTAAAGGGATAGATGATGACGAGGAGGCGGCCCTGTATGAATACACGGGAATCTCAACTAATACGCTAACTGGTTTGACGCCTTGCACCTTGGGAAATGTAGAGAGTACAGCGGCACACACGTTCGGTGTTGGTTCCATAGTAGAGGTAATGTTCGTCGCTGAGTACCTGAGGGATCTAGAAAGTGATGCTGTTTTAGACGCTCTTTTCGATGCAAATACAATTCTCAAGGCAGATTCTGATAACACGCCAGCGGCACTAACTGTAGCGGAACAGCGGCTCGTGGGAAGAATAACATCTGGGGTTATTACCGCACTGACAGCAGCACAGGTGAATACCCTCCTAGGGACTACAGATGTTGCCGCTCTTACAGACGTGGAGGTTCAGCAACTTGCTAACATCGCAGCAACTACAATCTCAGCCGCTCAGTGGGGGTACGTGGGGGCATTGACCAGCGAGGCCCTTGAAGCAGATGGAACGGCGGGGAGAATACTACGAGAAATACAGCTCACTATTGACGATGGAGGTGATCCCGCGACACTGAAGTGTACCGTCGCCAGCGAATGGAATGGAGATACGATAGCAGAGACGGATGACATTGGGAAAGATGCCACAACGGGGGACTTCACGCTAAGTGCTGGTGGGAATCAGTTGGGCATTAAAGCGACAGGGCTCTCAGGCAATGCGCTTATGGCCTTTGGCGCTTTGCACTCAAACGCAAGTGGAACAGCCCTGATTCTGAATGTCGTGAGTGTCGGTAATAACATAATATATCTGTATTGCACTAATGCCACAACTGGCGCGGCACTTGATCTAACGACATTAGTAGACACAGGTGTGATAATCGTCTATATTTTGTACATCACTGATGCATAAGGAGAACTATGAAACAATGGACAGCGCAAGATCTACGGATGAACAACGAGTTGAGGATAACCAAGGCCAAGAACGAGGAAGGCAAAGATATACTAACGCTAGTCAGAGGATACCGTTTCGTGGATGGTTCAGGCCATAATGTCCCTGGACTTGGCCGCCAGCGGTTAGTGAGAGAGGTTCTGTGGAACGATATACCTACAAGTATCAAGAGTGCTTTCGTGGCGTTGCATCAATGGACACGGAATGAGGCATTAGCAGAGGAAAAGATGGAATGATGCTTTACCGCGTGAAGGATCTAGTGCGTAGGCTAAGGTGGGATAGTTTACCAGCAAGCATGAAGACGTGTCTGACGCAGATGGATACCTGGACGCAGCAAGAGAAAGAGGCAGAAGAAGGAGTGTAAGTGGCGACCGTAGTAGTTTATAATACTAGCCGAGAACCAATTGCCGATCTCCATCTGGCGTTTGGCGTTGGCTATGAACAACGGATCAACGGTCTCCACCGCGCTTGGTTCAGTCTCCCTCTAGACGATCCTCACATCGCAGAATGCACAGGAATGAATTACGCAGAGATCTGGGACGGTGATGAGCGGGTAGACCTGTTCAGGATCGTAAGGAAGTACAAGCGTCGCACAACAAAAGAAACCTATTACCGCTTCGAGTGCGAACATGCCCTGGTAACGCTGATGGACAACCGGTTCCAGGCGACTACCTACTCAGGGCCAGGAACAACGACCTCGATCGGTGACGTGCTCGATGAACAGGATACGGCCAACTGGCAACTTGGGACGTGCGACTTTGATCGGCAGTTTTTGTACAAGTGGAAGCCAGGCACATCTCTTCTCGAAGCATTGATGTCGATTCCGGCACGGTTCCAATGCGCTTATCAGTTGACATGGGATACGTCCTCTTATCCGTGGACGCTCAACCTAATTGAGCCGCCTGCAACAGTTACCGCTTATCTCGACTATTCCCGTAACCTGAAGACCGTCGAAAAGGATGAGGACTTTCGCGGGCTTTATACACGTCTCTATCCGTATGGTGCGAAAGCGGGGGCGGACCAGCTTGACATCACAGGTATTGAACCAGACGGCCACAACTACATCGAGAACAACGTTGGCACTTACGGATTGATCGTAGGCCCACGCTGGAGCGATCAGAGATATACCATCGCACAGAACCTCTACGATGCAGCGGTTGACAAGTTAGCTGAGGCGTCGGTGCCCAAGGTAACGTATACGATGGGTGCGGCGGACCTCTCCCGCCTCACCGGAGTAAGTACGGACCAATTCGTGCTCGGGACATTGCTCTCTGTCAATGATACGGATATGGGAATCACGATCGAAGAGCGGATCGTTTCCGTCTCTAAGCCGGATCTCGACGGGAAGCCAGGAGATGTGACGATCCAAACATCCAATAAGTCAGAGGAGTTCGACCTGCGGGACGTAGTACGGGTGAACGACCTGAGTGCGTTAGAGATGGTGGACATTCCAGGTGGGGTGGTGGGAGCGTTAGCAGCCTCACCCTCAGTGGCGGGCCTCTATGCCTCTACCGATTACTTGGGGTTCTCAGATGGAACTGACTGGCGTGCTTATTTCGACATCGCTGGACGGGTCAGGCTCATTGGTGATGCAGACCACTACCTTACGTTTGACATCAATGCGTCACCACCACTAACGATCAAATCAGACGGTGAGTGGCTAGGTACCGCATTGATCTCGAATCTAATCGCTGGAAATCTAACCGTGGGTATGAATCTAGGTACCGGCGGCTATATCAAGAGTGATAACTTCGAGACAGGTGTTTCAGGGTGGAGAATCAACCCCGACGGCTCAGCGGAGTTCCAGGATGCGACAATTAGGGGCTCCCTCAATGCCTCAGACTTAGACGCGGGTACGATTGACTTCGCAACGATTAGTAGGTCGGGTATGTCAGTTATCGCTGATGAAATCGCTAACGGTGCGGTAACCGATGCGAAGATCGATACTGTATCGGTGAGTAAGTTGCTCGCGGGGGATATCAATGTAGCGTGGAACCTGATAGCCGGTGGATCGGTCAAGAGTGACAACTATGAGGCAGGTGTAAGTGGCTGGCAGATCAACAACAGCGGAAGTGCGGAGTTCCAGAATGCAACTATACGAGGGTCATTGAATGCGTCTGACCTTGACGCAGGGACCATTGATTTTGCTACGATCTCCCGTTCGGGTATGAGCATTATAGCTGATGAGATTGCTAATGGAGCTGTGACGGACGCTAAGATTGATACGGTATCAGTCTCAAAGTTGCTTGCTGGTGACATCAACGTGGCGTGGAACCTCGTAGCTGGAGGTTCGGTCAAGAGTGACAATTATGAAGTAGGAGTAAGTGGCTGGCAGATCAACAACAGCGGAAGTGCGGAGTTCCAGAATGCAACTATACGAGGGTCATTGAATGCGTCTGACCTTGACGCAGGGACCATTGATTTTGCTACGATCTCCCGTTCGGGTA
>Ga0315547_1000573_pt1 | contig 35358 bp, 24 predicted proteins | sample SalMarSW160240MG_2_FD_202542 | JGI IMG/M metagenome (GOLD analysis project Ga0315547, IMG submission 202542) | Salt marsh sediment microbial communities from the Plum Island Ecosystem LTER, Massachusetts, United States - Salt Marsh Sediment SW1601-240 ...
TGATCGTACGAAGCTGTTATGCAGGTAATAATTCGAGAAGGATATACATCCCGCCACCCGAACAGTTCTACAAAGCAATGGAGAAGTCAAAAGGGGGCGGTACCATCAAGGTAAAAACATACGATTTCCCCGTTGAAGCAAAAAATGCATTCCTGTATGCCGTTGCAATCTGGGCATCCATTCTTGAATCCCCGGTGGATATCAATGTCGCTGCAACATGGTCTAATTTAGGGAGTGGCACCCTTGGCAGCACCTACCTGGATCCTTCGAAGGTTTTACGGGGCAGGGATATCGGAGCACTTGAAGCCGACGCGCTCTATCCGTATCCCATAGCTGAAAAAATGGCAGGGAAAGAGCTGAATGAACCCGATGATTTTGAGATTGAAATGGTGTTAAACAGCGATCAGGACTGGTATTTCGGAACGGATGGCAATACCGATCCGAATCAGTATGACCTGGTAACGGTTGCCCTCCATGAAATGTGCCATGGACTGGGATTTTACAGCACTATGGGGAAGAATAATGACTTTGGCTGGTGGGGATATACTTCCGGATTGACACTCTATTTTGACCATTTTATAGAGAATGGAGCAGGCCAGCAGTTGATCGACACCGCTTTATTCGCGAACGGATCCGTTGAACTGCTGAATCAGTACGAAAGCAACAACCTTTATTTCAGCAGCCCCATAGCACGGAGCGTAAACAGCGGTTTATCTCCCAGGTTGTATGCACCCGGAGAGTTTGACCCGGGATCAAGCATTTCGCATTTAAATGAAAACACCTATCCCGGTGCAAGCCAGAACGCCCTGATGACACCGTTTATCGATAGAGAGCAAGCTATCCACAACCCGGGACCGATTGTTATGGCTATGTTTGCTGAGATCGGATGGATACACACCTATATCGAGCACAACACACTGATGGATGCTGAGAACCTGGACCTGCCATTTACCGTTACGGCAACGATTACCAGCGATACATCCATCACGTCAGATGGCGGGTATGTATATTATTCTACCGACGGTTTTGCCACGCATGATAGCATCATGTTAGCCGAAACGGGTAACCCGGATGAGTACACGGCTGATATCCCGGTTTCCGATACAGGAATATATGTTTCTTATTACCTTGCTGTTACCGATTACTTCGACCGCGTTTACCGGAAGCCGGCAACTGCGCCAGAGATAAACTACTGTTTTTTTATTGGTAAGGACACCGTGAAACCGGTCATTGAGCACGAACCGGTTCTCTACATGCTGCTCAGCCAGGATTCCCTGAAATTCAGGGCTGATGTGAGGGATAACCTGGGAGTTGATTCGGTCTATATCGACTATCTGATCAATGAAACAGCGATGGACCCGGTCACGTTGCCGGTTGCTTTTAAGCCCACATACCAGGGATACCTGGATTTTAAAGGGGCAACCCTTGCCGTGGGGGATACGATACGCTACCGCATCACAGCGGTTGACGCTTCGGTCTCAGGCAACACGGCAACCATTCCCGATTCAGGATATTATGTTTTTACCATTGAAAAGATCAATGACCCGGTGGATGCTTATGAGAATGATTTCGATGGAGCAGCAGATGATTTTCTAAAGAACGGTTTTTCCATTGATTCCCCGGCCGGTTTTACCAATCTGGCATTACACACCCGGCACCCCTATGAACAAACAGGTGATGCAAACAAATCTATTGAATACGAAGCGATCCTGACCTATCCGATCATCCTGAAAGAGAGCGATTCCTGGATGGCGTTCGATGAGATCGTCCTTGTTGAGCCCGGTGAGGTTGGAACTGTGTTTGGAGATTACGAGTTCTGGGATTATGTTATTGTTGAAGGATCAAAGGATATGGGATCGACCTGGTATCCGCTATTTCCGGGTTATGATTCCAGGATAAACACCCTCTGGCTCTCCACCTATAACACGACCCTGAATGAGGGTAATTCAGAAGCACTGGGTGCTTCAAATATGTACCGTGAGCGCATGATTAACCTGCTGGCTGAAGATGAATTCAATGGGGGTGATGACATCCTGATCCGGTTCCGGCTCTACTCGGATGCTTTTGCATATGGCTGGGGCTGGGTAATTGATAACATCAGGATCCAGGGTGATCTGTCGGGCACCGGGAACGATCTGTTTGTGGATCATGATATCCGCGTTTTTCCAAATCCCATATCCGGGACCTTCACCATTGAGGGGCGCCTGGAACAGGGCATCCAGGATGTGAACGTGATCATAACCGATATTCTTGGAAGAGAGCTGTTCAACAAGGAGTTCAGAGTGACCGGTGAAACCTTTCAGGAAAGGATTGATCTTTCCGGGAATGCCCCCGGTATCTATCTCATCACCGTTTCATCAGGAGATAAAATGGCTCTCCTGAAAATAATAAAATCGTATTGACATTTCCTTTTCAACACATCTTCCTGCATGCCTGCCGGGTGAGCCCTGCTGGCATAGAAGAAAGAAGCATTCCCCCCTTTTTATTATCCGTTAAAATGAGTTAAATTTGCACCCTGTTAACATCAGACGAAAAAATCCCATATATAATGAGCATTTTAAATGGTTTTCTGGGTAAGATCCTTGGAAATAAAGCAGAGAGAGACCTGAGGCAGATCAGCCCGTATATTGGACAGATCAACCAGGAATATGAAAAGATCACCCGTTTATCAAACGATGATCTTCGGAACAGAACGCTGGAACTTAAGGAATTTGTACGCAATAGCATCCGTGAAGAAGAGCAGGAAATTAAGCAGTTGAAGGAGAAGCTGGAGGCGGAAGAGACGGGTATGGACGAGAAAGAAGAGATATACAACAGCATTGATAAGATTGAAGCAGCGATTGTCGAGAAGCTTTCAGAAGTGCTCGATGAGGTCCTGCCGATTGCCTTTTCCATTGTAAAAGAGACTGCCAAACGGTTTAAAGAGAATGAATCGGTGGAAGTAACAGCAACCCAGTTCGACCGTGACCTGGCAGCAAACCGGGATAGCATCATCATTAAAGGAGATAAGGCCATCTGGAAAAACTCCTGGATGGCAGGGGGCAACATGATCATCTGGGACATGGTGCATTATGATGTTCAGCTCATCGGGGGAGTGGTCCTTCACCAGGGAAAAATTGCTGAAATGGCAACCGGTGAAGGGAAAACACTGGTCGCTACCCTGCCCATATTCCTGAATGCGATGACGGGAAGGGGCGTTCATATCGTTACCGTGAATGATTACCTGGCGAAACGTGACTCGGAGTGGATGGGACCGCTTTTCGAATTTCACGGCTTTTTGGTGGACTGCATTGATAAGCACCAGCCAAATTCCAGCGATCGCAGAAAAGCATACCAGGCTGACGTAGCCTATGGGACCAACAATGAATTTGGCTTTGATTACCTGCGGGATAATATGGCGATCAACCCCGAAGACCTGGTGCAACGGAAACACAACTATGCCATTGTGGACGAGGTCGATTCTGTCCTGATTGACGATGCCCGTACACCCCTTATTATTTCCGGTCCCACACCCAAAAGCGATACCAGCGAGTTTGATGAGCTCAAACCCAAAGTGGAAAAACTGGTGAGTGCCCAGCGAAAACTGGTCAACCAGGTGCTGGCAGATTCTAAAAAGCTTATCGCTGATGGCGAGAACGAAAAGGGCGGATTGCTCCTGCTGAGAGCATTTAAAGGACTTCCGAAAAACAGCGCGCTGATCAAATTCCTGAGCGAGGAGGGAATGAAATCGCGGATGCTGAAAACGGAAAACTTTTACATGCAGAACAACAGCAAGGAGATGTACAAGGTGACGGATGACCTCTATTTCATCATCGATGAAAAACAGAATACCATCGAACTGACGGAGAATGGCATCGATCTGATCACAACCTCCTCTGAAGATGCCAGTTTTTTTATCCTGCCTGACGTCGGTGGAGAGATTGCTGAAATTGAAAAGTCGGACATCCCGGAAAAAGAAAAATTCAAAGCCAAAGACAAGCTTATCCAGGATTATGCTGTCAAATCAGAGCGGGTACATACAATGAATCAGCTGCTGAAAGCATACAGCCTGTTTGAGAAGGATGTGGAATACGTTGTCATTGAAAACAAGGTGAAGATCGTCGATGAACAAACCGGGCGGATCATGGAGGGCAGAAGGTATTCGGACGGATTGCACCAGGCGATTGAAGCGAAGGAGAGGGTAAAGGTGGAAGCTGCCACCCAGACCTTCGCCACCATCTCCCTGCAGAACTATTTCAGAATGTACCAGAAGCTTGCCGGAATGACAGGAACCGCTGAAACGGAAGCCGGAGAACTCTGGAACATCTATAAGCTGGATGTAGTTGTTATTCCTACAAACAGGCTGGTTATCCGGGATGACCGTGAAGACCTGGTGTACAAAACAAAACGGGAAAAATACAACGCGGTTATTGATGAGATCGTCAACCTGGTGAATAACGGGCGACCGGTACTGGTGGGTACAACCTCCGTTGAGATCTCCGAGCTGCTGAGCAGGATGTTGAAAATGAAGGGGATAAAGCATAACGTGTTGAATGCCAAACTCCACCAGCGCGAAGCAGATATTGTTGCTGAAGCAGGGAAAACCGGAACAGTAACCATTGCGACCAACATGGCAGGGCGTGGTACCGATATCAAGCTGACCGAAGAAGTAAAAAAAGCAGGTGGTCTGGCTATCGTTGGAACGGAAAGGCACGAATCCCGAAGGGTTGACAGGCAGCTTCGCGGTCGCTCAGGAAGGCAGGGGGATGTGGGCTCATCCCAGTTTTTTGTCTCCCTGGAAGACGACCTGATGCGCTTGTTCGGATCGGAGAGGATTGCCGGTATCATGGACAGGATGGGACTGAAAGAAGGGGAGGTGATCCAACATCCGATGATCTCAAGATCCATCGAACGAGCACAGAAAAAAGTGGAAGAGAATAATTTCGGGATCCGGAAAAGACTACTGGAATATGATGATGTGATGAACTCACAACGCGAGGTGATCTATACCAAAAGAAGGCATGCCCTGCTCGGTGAAAGGCTGGAAGTGGACATCGCCAATATGATGTATGACGTTTCCGAAAACCTGGTTGATGAATACCATAGCGTTGGAGACTTTGAAAATTTCAGCTTTGAGCTGATGCGTTCCCTCTCCATTGAGTCCCCCATGCCGGCTGAAGAGTTCCTGAAGGTTAATCCCGATGAGATTGTTGAAGCCATCAACAATGTGGTGATCGATACCTATAGCCGGAAAGAAGAGGCGATAGCAGCACAAGCCTTTCCGGTAATCAAAGAGGTGTATGAAAAACAGTCACACGTATATGAAAATATTGTCGTCCCCATTTCTGACGGAACAAAAGTGTTCCAGGTGATTACCAATTTGCAGAAATCTGCAGAGACGAAAGGGAAGGAGCTGGTAAAATCCTATGAGAAATCGGTAATCCTGATGACCATTGATGAGTCGTGGAAAGAGCACCTCAGGGAGATGGATGACCTGCGTCAATCGGTTCAGGCGGCAACCTACGAGCAGAAAGACCCGTTGCTGATCTATAAATTCGAATCCTTCGAGTTGTTCAAAATCATGATAAACCGGATCAACAGGGATGTGATCGCAACCCTGATGAAGGGACATATACCCATCACTGATCCGAACCAGGTGCGTGAAGCCGAGCGGAGAAGAAAATTGGATATGAGCAATCTCAGGACCACAAAAACCGATGTTCCTTCCTATTCCGAAAGTGAATCAACCGCAGGTGGTCCACCACATCCACAAAAAACTCAACCCGTCAGGGCTGATAAGAAAGTTGGAAGGAATGACCCGTGTCCCTGTGGAAGCGGGAAAAAATATAAACATTGTCATGGCAGAGCGGGAGGGGCAGAGGCTCCGGCACAGCCGGGACGATGATGGGAAGGATGAGTGATGAGTGATGAATGATGAGTGATGAATGATGAGTGATGAATGATGAGTGATGAATGATGAGTGATGAATAATGAATTAGCATGGAGCGTGGAGTATGGGGCAAGTGGCATAGAGTAGTGAGAGGTGAGTGACTGTGTGACGAAGTGACTGAGAGACGGTGAGTCAGAGAGGAGAAGTGTGAAATAAATGGATAAAGTTAGTGGGTTATTAAGTTATTAGGTTATTAAGGTGTCTGAATGGAAAACTTGAAAATTGGTGGCAAGGTATTAAACAAAAAAATCAGACATATACCTTTAAGTCAAAGGTTTACATCGATGTACTCAATAACTTAATAACTACTAACCAAATAACTTTTTTCAGGTGCTCGGTTCTCGGTAAAAAAAAAGATGATGTGACTGGGGGACGGAGAGACGAGGTGACTGTGAGACTTTGAGACGAAGAGAAGTGAGTTGTGAGAGAGTGCCGCCTTTTCAACCATTGTAGAGACGCCCAACCTGGGCGTCTTAATATCCGGTTAACCAGAAACATCAGGTTTGTTTAATTTTTTTTACACGAAATGTCTCGTAATATATCAATGTAGAGACGTAAGATCTTACGTCTCTACGTTGAGAATGTCCTTAAAAGGAAGGGGGTTTATTATTTCGGATTTCACCCAATTAACAATTAACCAATAAGCATTAACAATTAACTGCCAGTGGCAGCTCAAGCTATTTCCGGGCAGCCTCTATCTCTTCAACCAGCCTGGAAATGTTAGAGTAAGTACCCCTGCTGACAGGAGTTAACGGAAGCCTCAGGTAATTCTTGATCAGGCCAGAATTTACCATAACCGCTTTGATCCCGGCTGGATTTCCCTCAACAAAGAGTGCCTGGATAAGATCCGTAAACCGGTAATGAATTTCCCGGGCATCATCAAACTTGCCCGCCAGCGCAAGCGTGACCATTTCTGACCATTCCTTCGGATAGGCATTGGCAAGTACTGAGATAACACCATCTCCTCCAAGGGCGATAAGCGGCAGGGTTGTTGAATCGTCGCCGGATATAACCAGGAAATCATCCGGCCTGTCCCGTATGATCATGCCCATCTGTTCAAAATTTCCGGAAGCTTCCTTAACGGCAACAATCGTTGAGAAATCGTGCGCAAGCTTCAATGTCGTCTCTGCTGTGATATTTATGCCTGTTCTTCCGGGTACATTATAAACAATAACGGGAACGGGTGAATGTTCGGCAATGGTTTTATAATGCAGGTAAATCCCTTTTTGTCCCGGTTTGTTATAATAGGGAGCAACCGACAAGATCCCATCAATACCCTCCAACCGACAGTTTTTAATGTTTTTTGCGATATCCAGGGTGTTATTTCCTCCTATCCCGACAACAACAGGTACCCGGTTATCGTTGACTTCAATCACACAATCGATTACAGCCCGTTTCTCTTTTTTTGCCTGTGTGACGGATTCTCCCGTTGTACCCAGAACAACCAGGTAATTGACTTTGTTTTTAACCAGAAAATCAACCAGGCTGCTTAATGATTGAAAATCGATGCTGGAATCACTTTTAAACGGGGTGATAATGGCTACACCTGTTCCGATAAACTTTTTCATGGATTTATAGCGATTTTATTGCAGCAGTGTTGACGATAATCCAGGCCTGTTGATCACTTCCAGGTAGTGTTTGATCTGTTCGATGAAATAATCAATCTTTTTCCCTTTATCGATATGGATCATGAGGTCATAGAATCCCTCGGCGCTTGTAAATTTACCCACCTTGAAATGTGCATGAGATATAGCGATGAGAAACTGGCATGGAAACTTCTCAACCAGGTTAAGGTCGATTAAAATATCAAAGTTGCTGTTAACAAACTTCTCTACATCTTCAGATACCGGCCTGTAATACCAGTTGATGTTCTTCCTCAGGACGAAGTAAAAATCTTTCTTGAACAGGTATTTATCCGGCAGGTCCTTTGCCTGGACATAGCCAAGTACATGGGTATTGATCCCTTTCTCCTTCAGAAATTTATAGAATTCCAGCACCCGATCGAAATTTTCCTCCCTGGTTCCGTCAAACAGGATACCAATTTTTCTGGCTGTTGTTAAGTTATATACTCTCTTTGTTCGCTGGAGGCTTTTAAGGTTTTTGCGAAGAACCCATCTTCCGATTCCGTGCCTTATATTTGAAAACAGTTCCACTTTACAATATTACTAAAAAATGCCGTTGGATTTTCTACCGGTTGTTATCTTTTTTCACCGGGGTCCTAACAACCAGGACCCAGTACCTTTTTCTACCAGCACATACTTTTCTTTCTGTCTCTCAGTCACTCCGTCTCTAAGTCAGCATCTCTTCACCTCTCACATCTCCCTCTCATCCAATCATCTCTAAAAAATCCTTTTCAGAGATGATTTTTACGTTCAGTTTTTCGGCTTTTGACCGTTTGGCTGGTCCCATGTTTTCACCTGCCAGGAGAAAGTCTGTATTTCCGGAAATCGATCCCGTATACTTTCCCCCGTGTTGCTCAATCAGTGATTTCAATTCATCCCGGCTGTATTCCTGGAACGTTCCGGAGATCACAAATGTCTTGCCGGATAGTTTATTTGACCTGTTTTTGAGTTCAGCTTCGTCGATCTCGAACTGCAAGCCTGCTTTTTGCAGGTTGTCTATTAATTCCAGGTTTTTAGGATCGGAAAAGTATTGAATGATGCTGTTCGCGATTCGTTCACCGATCTCAGGAACGGATGTCAGTTCTTCCAATCCGGCATTTTTCAATGCATCGATGGTAATGAACCGTTTGGCGATCGTTTGGGCTACTGTTTCTCCGACATAGCGAATGCCCAGTGCAAAGATTACCCGGTGAAACGGAATTTTCTGTGACTCGCGGATGCTCTGCAATATCCGATCGGCTGATTTCTCACCCAATCTTTCCAGGGGGATGAGTTGTTCTTTTTCAAGGCGGTACAGGTCACTCACGTCGTGTACATACCCTTGGTTAAAGAGCAGGTTAATTGTTTCCTCGCCCAGTCCATCGATATCCATTGCACGGCGGCTGATAAAATGTTCTATCCGTCCCTTTATCTGGGGAGGGCAACCGATCTCATTCGGGCAGTAATGGTTTGCCTCTCCTTCATAACGTACAAGCGGTGTGCCGCATTCCGGGCATATTTCAGGAAACTCAACCGGCAGGCTATCTGTGCTCCTCATCTCTTTTTTAACGCCCACGATCTTAGGAATGATCTCACCACCTTTTTCAACAAATACCCTGTCTCCGATATGAAGATCCATCAGCCGGATCTGGTCTTCATTGTGCAACGATGCTCTTTTGACCGTTGTTCCCGCCAGCAGGACCGGCTTCAGGTTCGCTACGGGTGTTATTGCACCGGTTCGTCCGACCTGGTAATCGATGCTGATCAGGTCGGTTTCGACCTGGTCTGCCTTAAACTTGTAAGAGATAGCCCACCTTGGAGATTTGGCTGTGAATCCAAGCTGCTTTTGCTGGTGCAAGGAATCCACTTTAATTACAACTCCGTCAATAGCAAAGGGAAGCGATTTTCTTTCTTTGTCCCACCGGTCAATAAAAGCAAAAACCTGCTCGAGGTTATTGCACCGCTCCATGTATGCGGAGACCTTGAATCCCCAGCTGCTTGCTTTTTGTAAATTCCCGAAATGGCTGTCAGAGGGCAGGTTGGTACCCAGGAGATAGTATAAATAGCAATCCAGCGGCCGGCGTGCCACCAGGGAGGATTTTTGCATTTTCAGCGTTCCGGATGCTGCATTCCGTGGATTGGCAAAGAGGTTTTCTCCACATTCTTCCCTCTCCTGGTTTAATTTTTTAAAGCTTTCGCCGGATATAAAAACCTCACCCCGGATCTCAAACTCTTCCGGATAATCCGTGCCCCTCAACCGGAGAGGAATGCTTTTGATGGTCTTTGCGTTTGCGGATACAATGTCGCCACGAATACCATCCCCGCGGGTTACTGCCTGAATAAAAACACCGTTACGGTAGGTTAATCCAATTGCAGTCCCGTCGTACTTCAACTCACAGGCATATTCGAAACGATCACCGATCATTTTCCTGGTTCGCAGATCGAACTCCTTTAACTCATCCCGGGAATAGGTGTTCCCTAACGAGAGCATCGGATATTTGTGTTCTACCTGCTCGAACTCAATGTTGATATCACTGCCGACTCGCTGAGACGGGGAGTTGCTGTCATGAAATTGAGGAAACTGTTTCTCCAGTTCAATCAGGTCATTCATCATCAGATCATATTCAAAATCACTGATCTCAGGTTGAGATAAAACATAATAGTTGTAATTATGTCTCTCAATTTCTTCTCTTAGTCGTTTAATTCTTTCTTCAGCAGATCCCTTATCCATGGCAAAGCGAATGGTTGCAAGGTTGACATTGTTCTACGTAAAACAAAATACGGAAAAGTCAACTAATTTTCAAGGGGAAATGGAAAAATAAAAATTGAGAATCCCGAAAAGAGCAATTAAAAACAGTATATTTGTTCAAGCAATGGTAACAGGAAGAACTTTCGGAATTCCTGTTAAAAGGGAATCAGGTGAAAGACCTGAACAGTACCCGCTGCTGTAAGTTCCGGTCCGCCAGCTGGCGGACCAGAATCTTTGAAAACTCGAGACCACTTTCCACCAGGATCACCGCGGTGATCGAAAAAGGTGGGGGGGAAGGGAATCAAAGATTGGAATAAGTCAGAAGACCTGCCATTGTTTAAAATATGTTCGGGATTAAACAGATTGGGTATCTCATTGAAAAAGCTCATCTTACAATTAGCCCTTTTTTCCCTGGTTTCCCTGCAATTATCGGTTTTTGCAGGAGATCCCGACACGTTGCTTATTGCCCCGGTTACGATTACAAACCCCAGGGTTACTTTCTATTCGGAAGATACCAAATGTGTATCGATCGACTCACTTGAACTGGCAAGGAATTTTACAATGAACCTCGGTGAGTTTCTTGCACAGCATTCTACCTTGAGCGTGTCGAGCTATGGAGGGTTCAATTCACTTACCTCAATCTCTTTCCGGGGCACAGGATCCAATCATACACTCGTTACCTGGCATGGATTTCCTGTCAATTCACTGACAACGGGCGGGGTGGACCTCTCCCTGATACCGGTTGGGATCTTTGATAAGATCAGCCTGGTATATGGTGCGTCAGGATCACTCTATGGAAGTAGCTCTATCGGGGGGTCAATCATGCTGGAAAACAGAACGGACTGGACCAACAGATTGAGCGGGGGATTGAGTGCAGGAATGGGAAGCTTCGGCTACCGGAGATATGGATTGGAATGTGCTGTTGGAAATGACTGGATACAATACAGCATTTCCGGATTCTTTAACCGGTCTGACGATGATTTTTGGTTTACAGATACCCAGAAATCAGGGAATCCAAAAGTACAACTGGATCACAACAAACTGGTATCGTATAGTGTTCTGCAGGACCTGCAGGTGAAGCTTCCGGGAAATAACACGCTTGGATTGGGAATCTGGTATCTTGAGAAAGAGAAGGAGATCCCGGAGATCATGGGATCCTATGGCGTTTCAAACCAGGTACAAAAAGACAGCCTGCTGAAAGGATACATTCAATGGAGCAAACGAACAGCCAGATCAAACCTCATCATCAAGTCCGCTTACCTGATGGACTTTTTGAGATACACCGATAAGCTTGATGCAGAGGACGAGAATTATATCATTGATTCAAAAATAGAGAGCCACCGGTTACTGAATGATGTAAATTTGAAAGTATACCTGAATCATTTTGTGTCGTTTGATATAGGCGGCACCTTCAGTTACCTTACCGTCCATACCAGCAACTACCGATCCGATCAGGGTGAAATGCAGGGAGACATTTTCGGTGGCATTAAGGCTCAGCTGGGCAATTGGGTTACAAACCTGACGTTACGGAAAGTTTTTACACCCTATAAGGATCCCGGTTTACTCTATTCGGCTGGCATAAAGGTATCCTCGCATTCAAACCGGATTACCGGAAGGATGAACCTTTCCAATAAATTCAGAACACCCGGTTTCAATGAAAAATACTGGCAACCCGGAGGGAACAGGGATCTGAAACCTGAAAAGGGATGGGGTCTCAATCTGGGGGCTGAATGGCTGACCTGGAAATCGGATGACGGAACAGGAAATCTTCGCATTGATGCCGATGCCTATACCTCACACATTAACAACTGGATTCAATGGGCGCCTTCCGAGGTAAACGGTATCTGGAGCCCGGTAAACTACAAGAAGGTGTGGACACGGGGTGTCGAAACCTCGTTGATCCTGGATAAAAATTGGGGGGAACTGTCCTGCAGGTTTACAGCCGGATATGCCTGTACACGCTCAACAACCGAAGATTCATCAGATGGATTGAGCCAGAACGGAAACCAGTTGAAATACGTTCCGGTTCATGCAGTGAATGGATCCCTGAAAGTCCAATTCAGAGGAGTATATTTTGTGTTATCCAACCAATTTACGGGTGCCCGGTATACCACCGGGGAAAACGATCCATTAGAAAAGATTAATCCGTATAACCTGAATAACCTTTTGCTGGGAATGCATTTTGGGCCAAAGGATAATGTCACCCTTCAGGCCAGGATAACCAACGTGTTTAATATCAATTACCAGGTAATCCGTTCCTATCCCATGCCCGGAAGGGGGTTTTATGTGAATGTGGTGGTGGGTTTGAAACAAGATAAGAGATTAAAGTAATGCCATAGGCCCCATAGGGATGCCTTTGGCACATCCCTGTGGGATTGAGTTAGTGAGGTGTCTTATTGAAAAACTTAAGAGTTGGCAGGGTAATTAATAATTCAAAAAACATAAAATTTTCACCTTTAAATCAAATGTTGACAACAATGTACTCAATAAAAGCCACGTTTCGATTTTTCTTTTTGTTTTTATCATTTGCAGTTCTATCATCCTGCTCGGAGGAGGAGAACAAACCAACAGACACGGGATTCCTCCATGGACTCTATATTGTTAATGAAGGGAGTTTTTTGAGTAATAACGGCTCTATTAGTTATTACGATCCCGATTCGGCAAAGCTGGTGAATAAATTATTCCAAACCATCAACCAGCGGGTTCTTGGCGATGTGGTGCAATCCTTTGGAGTGGCTGATGATAAAGGATTTATTGTAGTCAACAATTCACAAAAGGTTGAAGTGGTTGATATGGAAACATTCCTCTCCATCGGTACCATTACCGGGACCGATTACCCCCGGTATTTCCTGAAAATCAGCAAATCCAAAGGCTACCTGACGAATGGTTCATTTGAAGGCAATGTACTCGTAATTGATTTGCACTCATTAACTGTTAGTGACGAAATAACCGTTGGCAACGGACCTGAAAACCTGATACGATGGGGTGATAAAGTATTCGTGGCAAACAGTGGCGGGTGGACATACGATAATAAAATAAGCGTTATTGATATTGATGCTGATGTGGTTACGGACAGTGTCGTAGTAGGGGACAATCCGATTGATCTTGCTGCTGACAGGAGCGGTAATATCTGGATTTTATGCAAAGGGAACGTGGTATACGATCAGGACTGGAACATCATTGATGAAACCGATTCGGAGATCTATGTTATCAGCAGTGATGACCTGTCGGTAACAAAATCATTTGCTATTGGACAAACCGGCGATTATTTCAATCCGGTACGGTTAGCCTGCAGTCACGATGGCAATATAATTTATTATCTGGAAGCAGATGGGATCTATGCAATGGATATTACGGATACTAATCCTCCCGGCTTACCCTTAATTTCCAGATCGTTTTATAGCATCGATGTTGATCAGAATGATGGAACGATCTTTGGATTATCTGCCAATAACTTCACAGCAGATGGTTATTTGTTCCGTTATACCCCTTCCGGGGTGCTGATCGATTCAATGAAGGTAGGTATTGGTCCGAATGGAGTGGTAACGAATTAGTGTACAATCAGTATGGGAATGCCTGATCAAAATAATCCCGGGAGCATACAGGCAACACTGATTCCGTTTGATTCTATTTGTCTGATATATCTTATATTTATACATCATATGTTAAAATATCTCCATCCATATTGGCTGCGTCGTATCAGGTCCCTGTTCCTGTTAATCGCTTTGTTACTATTTGCAGGCAGCATTGTTGTGCAGGCGCAACTCTGTTACTCCGGAAGGCCCATTTTTGCAGGTCAGACAACAGAGCATAATGTACCTGTCATCACCCTGCCTTCTTTTGATGAAACGGCATTTCGGTGTGAGATTGAAAAGGGCAATCACTGGTTCAAAACACTTCTTTTTGCCCGGGACTTCAAGGTTTCGTATCAAACCGGTAATTCCGGTCTGTGGACCACGACAGACGATGGTAACAGCATCTGGAGATTGGGGTTTTATTCGCCGGGAGCCCGGTCCATGGCAGTTTCATTCAGCACATTTGACATTCCTTCGGAAGGAAAGGTTTTTGTCCACTCCCGGGATGGCACGGAGTGGTTGGGAGCATTCACCCGGCGAAGCAGTGGAAGGAATAATGATTTGAGTGTTGCGCCTGTTACAGGAGATATGCTCTTCATTGAATTCCAGGTCCCCACGTCCATGGTTCAACAATGCAGGTTAACTGTAGGCATGGTATCCCATGGATTTGATTATCCAGCCGGTGAAAAAATCAAAGCTGATAGCCTTGCGCAATCTTCCGGATTCTGCCAGGTTGATATAAACTGTCCGGAAGGATATGATTGGCAGGTTGAAAAACGTGCTGTTTGCCGGATACTCTTACATAAATTTTTTGTATTGCACCCCGGAGATACTGTTCGCTGGATGGAAATTTGTTCAGGTGTCCTGGTAAACAACACACGAAATGATAATCGTCCCCTGTTGTTAACAGCCAACCACTGCATAAGGAACGGGTATGAAGCAGGGAATGCTGTTTTTTTCTTCGGATATGAAAGTCCCTCGTGTGACGGACCGGATGGATTCAACAAAAACTCCCTGTTCGGTTCAACTCTTCTTGCCACATCAGACAAGATTGATTTCGCCCTGGTTGAACTGGACCAGGATCCACCCTTATCCTATGAGCCCTATTTTGCCGGATGGAACCGCAGTCCGACAGCTCCTCAAAGAACAGTCTGTATACATCACCCCCAGGGAGATGTAAAAAAAATTGCGCTGGATAATGATCCCCCGTTCATTTCCACGTATTCCGGGTTTGATAACGAATCCTGCTGGTTGATTGACCACTGGGAAACAGGGACCACGGAATCCGGATCATCGGGTTCTCCACTTTTTGGCACGGATCATTATGTGATCGGGGTCCTTTCCGGAGGATTAGCCACCTGTGTCAATCCGGTAACGGATTATTTTTGCCGGTTTTCTGTTGCCTGGGATAGCTATCCTGATTCCCTGAGCCAGCTAAAATACTGGCTTGATCCCATCGGCAACGGAAGGGTTGCCATGCCGGGTCAGGATCCCACTCGTACTCCAGATGCAACGCTTACGATCTTTCCCAATCCAACAAAACGGGATGTAACCATTGAGTTCAGGGATTCGAGGAAAGAGGTTGAGGTCCGTATTTATGATCTTTCCGGCCAATTGTTGTTCGTTTCAACAAAATTTTCGTGCGAGCCGGAAGCCTGGCTCAATATCTCCTGGCTCCCTGCCGGCATATACATTATCAGGATAACGGACGGGAGTTCCGTATTTACCAGGAAAATTGTGAAAATAAATGAGTAACCCCCTGAATAGAAAGATGAAGAACGGAGCATCACTATTTATAGTGGCAAACCTCCTCCTGCTGGCAGGATTGTCCTGCACCCGGCATGATGGTGATCCGGGAGCAGAAAACCCTGCCGATAGTGTGCTTAATTCTTCGGGTATTCGCTATGCAAAAGGCTTCACCATCGAACAGTTTGACGATTACAAGCGTATTACCGTTCATAATCCCTGGCAGGGAGCACAGGATATTGTTATTCAGTATTATCTTGTCAGTGAAGGCAAAGTCCCTGAAGGAGTGCCGGAAAATGCCCGGGTGATAAAAACCCCCGTCCGCCGAATTATCTGCATGTCTACCACACACATTGGAATGCTGGATTTTATTGATAAACTGGAAACCCTTGTGGGGATATCCGGCAAGATGTACATTAATAATCCCTGGGTGAAAGACCAGCTTGCAAGAGACCGGATCACTGACATCGGGTATGAGCAGAACATTCAGTATGAGGAGTTGATCACCTTGAAACCAGACCTGGTAATGACCTATGGAATAGGGAGCGAAGTGGCAGGGTATGTAAATAAATTGCAGGAAGTGGGAATCCCGGTTATCATAAATGGTGATTACATCGAACAAACACCGCTGGCAAAAGCCGAATGGGTGAAGGTTGTTGCTGCATTATATGAGATGGATGATACCGTGAACAAAAAGTTTGAGCGGGTGGTGGAAGAGTACCGGAAGGTAAAAATGCTTGCCACGGATGTGACAGCAAGGCCGAAGGTGATGATCGGTCTTCCCTGGAAAGATACATGGTATATTCCGGGTGGCAACTCGTTTGCCGCCAATTTTATCCGGGATGCAGGTGGTTCATACATCTGGGAGGATAAACATTCTGTGGAAGCCATTCCCTTTAACATCGAAGCGGTTTATGAAGCGGCAAAAGATGCAGATATCTGGATTAATCCCGGTATAGCAGCATCACTGGAAGATATCGTTTCCGTTGACGAGCGATTGGTCAATTTTAAACCGGTTCGCGTGGGTTCGGTGTACAACAACAACCGCATACTGAATGAACAGGGGGGAAATGATTACTGGGAGTCCGGGATCATGAATCCCCAGAAAATCCTGATGGACCTGATAAAGATCTTTCATCCCGGACTGCTCCCGGACCATCAGCTGGTATACTATCAGAAGATTGAGGCGGGTGGTCAATTAATACAGCTTTATTGAATGTTTTTCATACGATTTATCTATGAAAGAATTTTCCAAAGGGAAATTGGAAGCGGTGAGTAAAACAAGAAAGCGTGGTGCAATGATCTTTCCGGGATTGATCCTGCTGATGGTATGCCTGTTCCTGCTGGATCTTTTTCTCGGATCGGTGAGGATTTCATTTATGGAAATACTACGTGCTCTTTTCACCGGCTCTGGCGATCCGGAATACAGCACCATCGTTTTTCAATTCAGGTTACCAAGGGCAATAACAGCTATTGTCGCTGGTTTTGCCCTGTCGGTTAGCGGGTTGCAGATGCAAACGGTATTCAGGAACCCCCTTGCCGGACCGTTTGTCCTCGGCATAAGCGCGGGAGCAAGCCTTGGAGTTGCTATCCTGGTTATGGGGCTGTCAGCATCAGTGGTTTTTTCAGGATTGTACGGTTTTGGCAACTGGGCTATTGCCTTGGCAGCATGGATGGGTTCCGGGATCATTCTTTTCCTGGTACTGGCCGTATCCATCCGGGTCAGGGATATTATGACCATACTGATTTTAGGTATTCTGTTTGGCAGCGCCACATCGGCAATAGTCAGCATACTCCAGTATTTCAGCAGTGAGACCATGTTAAAAGCCTTTGTGGTCTGGACCATGGGAAGTCTGGGAAACGTCTCCATTTCCCAGCTCCGGATCTTAACCATAACCACCTTTGCCGGAATCCTGATCGCTGTTGGGATGATGAAGAGCATGAACCTGATGTTACTGGGTGAAAACTATGCAAGCAGCCTGGGATTGAATATCCGGTGGTCACGATCCATGATATTCATCAGCACCAGCATACTCGCCGGAACGGTAACGGCTTTCTGCGGTCCCATTGCCTTTATCGGAATTGTTGTACCGCATATCACACGCATGGTATTCAAAACGGCAGACCACAGGATACTGGTGCCGGGAAGCATGGTTACCGGAGCCGTGTTGCTGCTTATCAGCGATATGATCTCGCAACTTCCGGGCTATGATGTTACCTTGCCCATTAATTCAGTTACTGCTTTGCTTGGGATACCCGTTGTGATTGCTATTGTGATCAGGAACAAAAAGATCTCGGCATTTGTATAAATAATGGATGGCAGCACCGATATATTAAGAACAGTTGAACTGGAAATCGGATATCCGGGGAAGCAACAATTGCCGGTATACAGCAACATCAATGTCAGTGCTGGCAGAGGCGAAATCATCGCGGCACTCGGACAAAATGGTATTGGTAAAAGCACCCTGTTGCGAACGCTGGTGCAGCTGCAAAAACCGATGCGAGGCAGCATTTTCTTCAAAAACACCGATTTGTACCAATACAAAAGAAAGGAATTGGCCCGATCGATCGGTTTTGTATCCACAGAAATCATTCAGGTTAGTAACCTGACACTCTTTGACCTTGTCGGATTGGGTCGTTTCCCGCACACGAACTGGCTTGGTCGACTCACGGAAGATGACATTCACCTCGTCAGGGAAGCAATCCACCAGGTAGGACTGGAAAATATGATGGATAAGAATATCAATGAAGTATCGGATGGTGAGCGGCAGCGGGCGATGATCGCAAGAACACTGGCACAGGATACGGAGATCATTGTCCTGGATGAGCCAACGGCTTTCCTCGACCTTCCCAACAGGTATGAAATAGTACACCTGTTGACTGAACTATCCAGGATGAAAGGCAAAACCATCATCTTCTCAACCCACGATCTGAACATTGCCATCCAGGAAGCCGATAAGGTATGGTTGATGTTACCGGATGGCATTATTACCGGATCTCCGGAAGACCTCGTATTGAATCACTCCTTCAGCTCTATCTTTAAAGAAACAAGGTTGCAATTTGATGAACAAAAGGGTGAAATCCGGATGAACAGGGAGACGGGGGAAATGATATACCTTGACGGTGAAGGAATAACCGGTATGTGGACACGCCGTGCCTTGGAACGATTGGGTTACAGCCTTGCTGAGAAAAACAGGTGCAACACCTGGATCCGGATTGAGCCCGGGAAGGAAAAACCAACCTGGATTGTTGAAAAAAGAGGTGAAATAGTTGAATGCAACTCAATATACAACCTATCTTTGCGTTTAAAGCTTGATTAACCGGATAAAAAGTGAACTCATGTTAACCGTTAAAAAGATTGTTTCCTATTTGCTTATCTTCCTGGTTCTGGTTTTTACCGTCATTGCTATTCTTGGAATCTGGGAGGTTATCGATCTCGATAACGTGCTTCGAAAAATCATGTCCTCGCTTATCGTGATCTTTGCTGCAGCAGCCGTTGTGTTGTTTATCTTTGCCGTCCTGATCAAGGAACCGGAGAAGGTGGAATGAGGAATGATGAATTATGAGTGCTTGCCACGTGAAATGCGACGTAGGAGTATATTTCACTGTGGATGAATGATGAATTAGCATGGAGCATGGGGCATAGAGAAGTGAGTAGTGAGTGGAGGAAAAAGTTATAAGTTAATATGTTATAAGTTGATAAGTAAGTGAGACACATTATTCACAAAGCAAAGCTGAAGTGAATAATGCATGTCGAACTCCTGCCCGTCCGGCCGGATGGATGAAGGATACGGCCTGCCTGCTAACCCATTGTAGAGACGCCCAACCTGGGCGTCTTAATATCCGGTTAACCAGAAACATCAGGTTTATTTAATTTTTTTACACGAAATGTCTCGTAATATATCAATGTAGAGACGTAAGATCTTACGTCTCTACGTTGAAAATGTCCTCAAAAGGAAGGGGGCTTATTATTTCGGATTTAGCCCAATTCACCAATCCTCATTCCTACAGCAATGTTTCCAACATCTTCCCCAGGGATTCCACGCTGATCCTTTTGGCAACAATGACCTTCTCTTCATCCAGGAGATAGACCACCGGTGTGCTGTAGATGTCGTAATAGAAGCGGAAATAGGTATTCTGGGTTGAGTCATGTACATTGATCCAGTCAAAGCCATTCTTATTCAGGTAATTGAGCCATTCTTCATCGTTATCCTGTGTATATACAGCAAATACTTCGAGGCCTTTCTCTTTGTATTTTCGATAGATATCATAGAGTGCCGGTGTTGCTTCCTTGCAGTGTCCGCAATTCGGTTCCCAGAAATAGAGCACGGTATATTGGGCATCAATTTCATGGAGTGACACCCACTCTCCGGCACTGGTTTCCATGATCAGATCCTTTCCCGTTTTACCGATCAGGTTCGGTTTAATTTTGCTGACACGATCTTCCAGACTTGCAAGAAAGCTGGAATCAGCCCACGTTGCTTCTCCGGACAGGTAATATTTTTCCGCTAGATCAACATACACCGCATCCATTCCCATGATGTTGCTTTGAAGAAAGTTGTTTATCAGGAATACGACAACAAATTGAAAGAATTTTTCATTTTCCCTGCTCCGTTCAACCAGTTTATGAAGGGGTGGAATAATGGAATCCGGTCGTTGAATCAATATCCGGTTCACGTATTGGTCAAGCTTACTATGAACAATGGGTGTGCGAAGCAGGCGCTCATCTGAAAATTCAATGTTATCCAGAAAATGATCCCTGTTGTACAAATATCTCAATACCCACTTTGCTGAATCAACGTTTTCTATCCCATCCGGAACCTCAAAATCCGGTATTTCCGGATTACGAAGCGCTTCAACCAGATGTCCAAGGAAAGTACCGTTGTTCTCCCGGATCAGATTGTCCCAATAGTGTGTAATCTGGTTATCAATCACCTGAAGTTCACCATTGATCGCCTCAACAGAATCCGGTAAATTCTTGTATTGCTCCCTGATCTTTCGTAGCTCATTAGCAACGGTTTGCTGTTCCCTCATGAATTTCTGATAATCCAGAAACCTGGAGTTTTCATCAGAGCCGGTAAATTTCAGTGAGTACAATGGATCTGCAATATCCGTCGTGATCGAAAAAGCCTGGTCGTTGCCAATGATAAATTCGATAAAATTCATACCGGGAAAAACAAGCAGGTAAACCCCTCCTGGAAGATCTTCATCCCCACTGTAGATGACTTTTCCGTCGGAATTGAGGCGGATTGTATCCTTTACATATTTCTTGTCAGCGAAATGATAACCGATAAAAATGGAGGTGTCTGACAGTCCTTTGATCTGGATTTCAATGGTATAACCTTCTCCTTTTACACCGGCAACCATCAGAAAAAGAAAACCGAATAGTGTGGCACAGAATTTCATTCGTAACAATTTTTGCAATTAATCTCTCTCAAAGATGATAATTAACCCGTTGAAATAACAGAATATTGAAAGAATTTTACAAATTTTATAAATTTTGGAAAGACCAGGATCTTTTTCTAAACAGAAATCACATCCAGAATAGAATGCTATCAATTTTAATACCAGTTTTTAATCACAACATTGTTGATCTTGTGAATGACCTGATGGAGCAGGGGAAAGGATTGAACATTTCATTTGAGATCATTGCGCTGGATGATGCGTCGGATGCCCGGTTTGTTGATCAAAACCGGGTGGTTGGGCAGTGGGAAAATGTCAAATTCATTACACGGAATAGCAATATCGGGAGAGCGGCAGCACGGAACCAGTTGGCCCGGCTGGCAAGATACCCCTACCTGTTGTTCATCGATTCCGATGCCTCGGTTATTCATGATCAGTACCTTAATCATTACCTGAATTACCTGAACAAGGGTGTGGTTGTCTGTGGAGGCACGATGTATCAACTTGCTCCTCCGGAAAAGAAGGAGCTACTCTTTCGTTGGAAATATGGCAAAACCCGGGAATCATTAAGTGCAAAAAGAAGAAATAAAAAACCGAATGCCGGATTTTCGGGATTCAACTTCATGATTGATAAGGATCTGTTCCTAAGCATTCAGTTTGATGAAAAGTTGAAGCAATACGGACATGAGGATACCCTTTTTGGACATGAACTGGCAAAGCGTGGAGTGAAGGTGCTTCACATCGAAAATCCATTGCTTCATCTTGGATTGGAACCGGACCATCTGTTTTTCGAGAAAACAACAGCCGGGTTGAATAATTTGTATCATTTAACAATGCTGAACAAAGAAAACAGGGAATTCATCAGCCAGGTCAGGCTGCTGAGGGGTTTTTACCGGTTGAAAAGAACCGGTCTGCTGCCTCTTCCGGTATCGGTTACCCGAAAACTGTTAAGATGGGCCAGAAGAAGACTGATCTCATCCAGACCGAACCTCCTGTTGTTCGATCTGTATAAACTATTGTATTATAGCTCTCTCTATTGTTCATAATATATTATCTTTATGGCTTTCAGTAGGATCAGCATGAATAAAGGGGAGAAATACATACCGGTATGGAAAACAGGTTAGTCAAAGAAGTTGCGGAAGCTTTATCCCAATTATATTCGGTCACTGTTGATGAAGAAGAAATTCTTATCCAAAAGACCCGCAAGGAACACCGGGGTGATTATACCCTTGTGCTGTTTTCCCTGTTGAAACTGATAAGGAAAGCTCCTGAATCAGCCGGAGCAGAGATTGGTAATTTCCTGAAGGGTAAGGTATCGGAAATTCAAAATTACAATGTGGTCAAAGGGTATTTGAATTTCGAACTTTCGAAGGAGTACTGGCTGGTTATTTTTAAAAACAGGATTACTGCAAAAAATTTTGGGCGAAAGGAGAGGACCGGCGATTCAAAAACTGTTCTTGTGGAATTCTCATCCCCAAACACCAACAAGCCGTTACATCTTGGGCATATCCGGAACAACCTGCTGGGACATTCCATGTCTGAGATCCTTGAGGCAGCAGGAAACCGCGTTGTAAGGGTTAATATTGTAAATGACCGGGGCATACACATTTGCAAATCCATGCTGGCATGGCAAAAATGGGGAAAGGGTATTACTCCTGAATCGTCCGGCAAAAAAGGGGATCACCTGGTTGGAGATTTTTATGTCATGTTTGAGCGGGAGCTTAAAAAACAGGTTGAAAAGCTTGTACAGCCCGGTGAATCATTGGAAGAAGCCCGGGTGAAGGCTCCCCTGATGGATAAAGCCCAGGAGATGTTGAGAAAGTGGGAGGCGGATGATACGGAGACGGTCAACCTCTGGAAAATGATGAACCAGTGGGTGTATGACGGATTTGATGTAACCTATAAAGCCCTTGGTGTCTGGTTCGACAAGATATATTATGAGTCCGATACCTTCAAACTGGGGAGAAAAATTGTCCTGGATGCTCTCGGGAAGGGAATCCTGGAAAAAAAACCGGATGGATCAGTCTGGGCCGACCTTACCTCAGACGGGCTGGATGAGAAAATTCTCCTCCGGTCCGACGGTACAGCCGTTTACATCACCCAGGACCTCGGTACTGCAGTATTACGATACAAGGAGTATCAATTCAACAAACACATCTATGTCGTAGGCAATGAGCAGAACTATCACTTCCAGGTACTCGCATTAATACTTTCAAAAATTGGTTACTCCTGGGCAAAGGACCTGTACCATTTATCCTATGGCATGGTTGAACTTCCCTATGGTAAGATGAAGTCAAGGGAAGGAACAGTGGTTGATGCGGATGATCTCATTCAGGAAATGATCGATACTGCACGGGAGATGTCAAAAGAACTGGGGAAGCTGGATGGATACCAGGCGGAAGAGAAACAGAAGATTTACAGAATGATCGGGTTGGGTGCATTAAAATATTTTATCCTGAAAGTTGATCCCAAAAAGAACATGACATTTAATCCGGAGGAATCCATTGATTTCAATGGGAATACGGGCCCATTAGTACAATATACCTACACCCGGATTCAATCCGTACTTAAGAAGGCAAGAGAAGCCGGGATGCTGGATGGCTGCCACCTGAATATGGAAGCGGATCCTCCTTCCAAGGAAATTGAACTGATCAAGCTATTGGAAGATTTTCCTCGTGTTGTTGGTGAGTCAGCAGAGACATATAACCCGGGCTTAATTGCCAACTTTTGTTACGAGACTGCACGTGAATTCAATCAGTTTTACCACGATTACCCGATTTTAAAAGAGCCGGATAACGATCTCCGGAACCTGCGAATAATTCTTTCTGAAACCACGGGCAATATCCTTCATTCAGCCATGGGGCTGCTGGGTATTGAAATGCCTGACAGGATGTAACGGGAGGTGTGTCATTGAGCGTACCGGTTCGATTTCTCAACGGTTCGCTTGATTTTGCTGAGGGGCTTCCCAGATGAAAGGGATTTTTATTTATTTTTGTGCCAACGAAAACCAACCGTAAGATATGTTTGAGAATTTGACAGACAGACTGGAACGGTCGTTTAAACTACTGAAAGGTGAAGGGCGTATTACAGAGATCAATGTAGCAGAAACCCTGAAGGAGGTTCGAAGGGCTCTGCTCGATGCGGATGTGAACTACAAGATCGCCAAATCATTTACGGATACGATAAAAGAGAAGGCTCTCGGACAGGATGTTCTCTCTTCAGTTAAGCCGGGGCAAATGATCGTAAAGATCGTTCACGATGAACTCGCCCTTCTCATGGGGGGCAGCATGGAGGATATTAACCTTAAAGGCAATCCTGCCATTGTTCTTGTTGCCGGGTTGCAGGGTTCCGGAAAGACAACATTTGCCGCTAAACTTGCCTTCCTGCTCAAGAATAAAAAAAGGAAAGATCCGATACTTGTAGCAGGGGACGTTTACAGACCGGCTGCTATCGACCAGCTGAAAGTTCTGGGAGAGCAGATCAATGTTGAGGTCTATACGGAAGAAGGAAATCAAAACCCTGTCAAGATCACCCAGGAGTCTATCAAATTTGCAAAAAGACAGGGGAACGATGTGGTGATCATTGACACAGCCGGAAGGCTTGCCATTGATGAAGAGATGATGAATGAGATTGCATCGATCAAAAAAGCAATCGACCCGCATGAGACCCTATTTGTTGTAGATGCCATGACCGGTCAGGATGCTGTGAATACAGCCAGGGAGTTCAACGACCGGCTCGATTTTGAAGGAGTTGTCCTTACCAAATTAGACGGCGATACCCGTGGGGGAGCGGCATTATCCATACGGTCTGTCGTCAACAAACCCATCAAATTCGTCGGCTCGGGTGAAAAAATGGATGCGCTGGATGTTTTTCACCCCGAACGAATGGCTGATCGTATACTGGGCATGGGTGATATTGTATCGCTGGTTGAAAAGGCACAGGAGCAGTTCGATGTTGAGGAAGCCAGGAAAATCAAGAAGAAGATCGCCAAGGATCAATTCAATTTTAACGACTTTATCTCCCAGATTCAGCAAATTAAAAAGATGGGAAACGTGAAGGATCTGGCATCGATGATCCCCGGAGTGGGGAAAGCAATGAAAAACCTGGATATTGATGATGACGCCTTCAAAGGCATTGAAGCCATCATCTCCTCCATGACTCCTGAAGAACGGGAAAATCCCTTACTCCTGAATGGAAGCAGGAGGAAGCGCATTGCCAGCGGAAGCGGGACAACCATCCAGGAAGTAAACCGGTTGGTTAAACAGTTTGATGAAACCAGAAAGATGATGAAGATGATGTCCGGTGGGAAAAACATGGCCAGAATGATGAAAAATATGCAGGGCATGAAACGGTAATAATTTCCCATACGCTAAAATAAATTATTATGTACCAACTCATTGAAGGAAAAGTAATTGCCGAACAGGTCAAGGCTGAAATTGCCGAAGAGGTTAATTCTATCAAAGAGCAGGGTGGAAAAATCCCTCACCTTGCTGCTATTCTTGTCGGACATGACGGTGCCAGTGAAACATACGTCGCCTATAAGCAGAAAGATTGTTCCCAGGTTGGCATCGAATCCTCCCTTTTTCAATATGAAGAGCAGCTCACTGAAGAAGAACTTCTGGATAAGATCGATGAAATAAACCGGAATGACAAGATCGACGGATTGATCGTTCAGCTGCCGCTTCCTGATCACATTTCGGAACAGAAGGTCATCGAACGGATCGATCCGCGGAAAGATGTGGATGGATTTCACCCGGAAAATGTCGGACGCATGGTCATTGGCCTGCCTTCTTATATCTCTGCAACACCAGCCGGTATACTGGAACTCATCGAGCGGTACAAGATAGATACTGTGGGTAAATCCTGTGTAGTAATCGGGAGAAGCAATATCGTGGGCAAACCGATGAGCATCTTGCTCTCCCAAAAACGGTATCCCGGGAATGCAACGGTTACCGTCTGCCATAGCAAGACAAAGGATATTGATGAAATAGCACGGAATGCAGATATCGTGATTGCAGCCATGGGTCAGGCTGGATTTTTAACGGCGAATATGGTAAAGGAAGGGGCAGTGGTTATCGACGTTGGTATTACCCGGGTCCCTTCCGACAAGACCAAATCCGGGTGGAAACTGATCGGTGATGTAAAATTCGATGAAGTGGCTCCAAAAACCAGTTTTATCACACCCGTGCCAGGAGGTGTAGGACCCATGACACGAGTAGCTCTTCTGAAAAATACCTTGCTTGCGGCAAAAAAAGCCATCTACGCTTGATGATCTCAAGTTTCTTTTAAAAAGAAACCAGGACCGAACGGACCTGGTTTCCTCCACTAAAATTTAGGTTAATTTTAGGGTAAATATATTAGGGGGTAACGGGTATTCTCCTTATCATTGTATAACAGATGCAAATTTCGGATGAATGGTTGCGTTTATAAAGTTAAAACCCTGAAAAATAATACAATCCTTCTGCGCGAAAGATGAAGAACAAATTCAAAGCTCGGATCAACGGCTTGTTTGAAATCAAATCGGAAATGCATAACTTGTTTGCCGTTGTTTCCCTGTTCCGGGGAGTAGTATAAATTGTCATAGATTACTGTATGTTATGAATTTTGTATTGTTTTGTAAACGTTTTTTCTGGGTCTTGTTTGTCACAGTTTCCCTGATTATCATTACAGGGTGTATTGAACGAGAGAAATCGATCAGGAACCAGGCACTATGGTCAAGTATGGACCCCATGACGATTCCTTATCACATTCGTTTGAATCAGTTACACAAAGGGAACCTGGTGTTTAATCCATCTTTTGAAACCGGCAAATTTTTCTTCGAAGATGGAGAGGACAACGCTTTTTTTGTCAGGGGCTGGACCAGAGTGGGTGAACATTTGGAGTGGGTAGACCTTACAAATGATATATACGCGGACAATGAAGTCACACTGGGAACCCATGCCATTAAAATTCACAGGAAAAAATCCGGTGAAATGGATGAAACAGGTGAGGGGATAATCAGTGATTTTATTAAGGTTATTCCCGGAAATTATCTTCTTACCTTCGACATACGGCTGGAAGGCATTCATCCCAATCAATCCCGTCTGGGGACCAAACTGCATGATGCAATAAACATCCGGATCCTTTTTTACGATAAGAATAAAATTGAGGTTGATGGAAAACAATATTATCCCTACCTGGATGCATTTCTCGATAATTCGTTCAAGGGGTACCCTTTTTCAAACTTCTGGTTTATTGACACCTTCGGCTATGGGAACGTAAGGGGCAGAACATACAATTATCCCTTTTCGGAAGGAGATATCCCCGACAATGCACAATTTGTAAGGATCTTTTTTGGGCTCAAAGGCACCGGTACCATGTGGGTTGACAACGTGGATTATCGTTTTTCGAAATGGAATTTTACAACCCTGGAACGAGTCACACCCTTTTTTGATTCGACATTCTCCCGAGCCGATCTCATTTTACCCACACCAAAACAGATCCGGAAAGGGGAGGTTATGACCTATTCCGGAGCTGGTGTTGTGGAAAAAAAAGATCCACTGATCATCATCCCGCCCAATCCTTCCGCGTTAACCCTCAAGGCTGCCGGATTGATCAGAGAAAAAATGGAGGAAAATGACTCAATCCAGGTGTCTGTCTTTCGATATACCCCACCAAACCTGGATGATTATTCAGCAGTGTTCAATGTTGGAAAGACGGATCTCTATTACCGATCATCTGAGCAGCTCAGTGTAAGCATCCCCGGTGGAAAACCTCAATCGTACCTGGTGGATGTATTGCAGGGCAATACACCGGTTATTTTTCTGGTTGGAAGCAACCCTGAGGGTGATTATTATGCCTCAGCAACTGCATTGCAATTATTTGATACAGAAAACCAGCAGTTTCAAGGTGTGTCCATATACGACTACCCGGATTTTTTGGGGCGATCGTACCTGTTCGATTCCTGGCAGGATGAAGCAGCATTGAACGATGATCTGGCTGATATTGATCGCATGAGCCTCATGAAGTTTAATAAAGCATACATCGGGTACGGTCAGACCAGGGGCAGAAAAGAGTGGTATAATCCTGACGACCTCTATAAGCAGGGTGTTACCATGATCGGTGAGGCGTGTCGAAGAAACGGGGCTATTGACCTGGCAATCATGATCAATCCCTATTATCACCTTGACTATGAAATGCATGTTGATTCGATCCCTCATGACCTCCGGTATGCCTGGACACACAGTGATCCGGGAAGTATGGAAAAGCTGAAACAGGCATTCAAGCGGGGATTGGATGCAGGTGCCACAACGATTATGCTGATGGCAGATGACTTTGTTCCCCATGAAAACGGTTCACGAAAACTCTATACCCTCTATACAGAAGAGGATAGAAAGGTTTTTGGAAACCTGCAGCACGCGCATGAATACATGATCAATTCCCTTCACCAATGGGTGGAGATGAATTATCCGCGAACACGATTTGAGTTCTGTCCTCCCTGGTATTTGAATGAATTTATTGACCGCAGCATGGGAAGGGCGGAGTGCTATTTCAAAGAATTGATGCCAGCGATCCCGGAAGACATCTCCATCATCTGGACCGGCCCCACAGTCAGATCCCTATCCTATGATAAGATTGATTTTGAAAAATACACAGGACTGATTGGGCGCAAACCGATGATCTGGGACAATACATTATATGCCAGGGCACTGGAATCTGATTATGGAGGGTATGCTGCCCTCTATCCCGGGAAAGTCCGCATGTGTAACCTGTTTGAACCGTACGATGTATACGTGCCTGAAAATTTCTGCCAGTATGCTGATGGTCCACACATGTATGTTAACGGCTCCGCTTCCAGTGAATTCTATAAGATAAAATTTACCACGGTTGCTGATTTTGAATGGAATAACAATGCGTACCATCCGGATCTGTCACTCTATAAAGCCCTTCTTGCACTTTTCGGTAAAGACATTGCCAGGCAGCTGCTTGAGTTCAATGATGCCTATTATGGATTAACCGATATCTGCATGAAAATCGAAGAGGGCAGTATATCGAACAGGCTATCAAAACAGGGAGAGCTTTTTTCAGAGAAACTGCATATTCTCTATTCAAACCTTTCGGGCAACCTGAAAAATAACCGGAAACTGGTTGAAGAACTTACTGAAAAGAAAGAGGGGATCATACAACGGTTTTCGGAACTGGATACCTCCACGGGAATCCTGTTTCATCGCGACAGTGCACGCAACAACTGATGATTCACTGTTACCTGAACACATCAACCAGAAGGAATACCCCAAGCATAATCAATATGAGGTAGACATAACGCACGAACTTTTCTTTTGGAACCCGTTTGTTTAAATAACTTCCAAGCAGGATAGCCACAATAACCACCGGCAACCCTGTAAGATAATACCGGATTACCGTTGGAGTCCAGAACCCTGCAATTAAATGACCGGTTAAAATTCCGATGCCCGTTGGAAGGAAATACCCCTGGAGGGTTGCCCTGAATCGCACAGGATCCCATTCCCGTAACGTTCCATAGAAGATTACCGGTGGACCGTTTGTGTTGTACGCTCCTCCAAGTATTCCGCCAAGCAATCCGAAAAGCAGGGCAAACCGGTCGTTTTTTAATCTGATCATCCTTGGCCTGGTAAGCTGGTAGAGGGCAAAAAGTATGATGATAACTGCCAGGATAAATTTCACCAGGTTCTCATTTACCTCCCTCAGGTAATAGAGTCCGATGGGTATGCCAATGAGGGATGAGACAATGAGTTTCCAGGCACTTTTCAGATCGACTTGCTTCCATTGTCTTATCAGAATGGAAATGGCAATCGTGGTGCCAAACATTTGGATGACAGGAGTTGCAATGTGTATACCCGCAATGATTGCAAGCAGTGGCATACCGACCAGGGCATCACCAAAACCGAAGGTTGACCGTGTTAGAGCAGCCAGAAAGAGTACGATCAATATCGGTATAAGCGCAGTATCCATATGACAGGTGCGTAAAATTAATTTTTTTTTAAAAAGCAGTATGATAATAATTCGTAATTTTACAGCGTGAATGAAAAGCCATGAACGACGACAGAGATTCAACATTTGAAAAAGAAGAGATTCTTAAGACGGTACGGCGGTATGAGAAGATGAAGAAAAACAAGACCTTGTATTTCTTCGATGTGTACGAATTTGAGAATATCATCGATTACTATATCGAGACCAATGAGTCAACCCATGCCTACGAAGCGGTTTTCCTTGCTTCTCAACAACATCCTTCTTCCATCCCGATCCAGCTGAAAAAAGCTCAGGTTTTGGTAGATAAAGGTGAAGCCCTTAAGTCCATGCAAATTCTGGAACGCCTGGAGGCGCTGGATTCAACTAATTATGAAATATTTGCAATGAAAGGCAGCGCATTGAGCCTGATGGGTGATATTGAAGGTGCGCGGAAAAATTTCGACCAGGCACTGAAACTCGATCCTGAGAATAAAGAGGACCTGTTAATGGATATCGTGCTCTCATTTGAATACCTTGGTCACTACCGGGAAGCACTGAAATACCTGAAATCTGCCTATCAATCCAGTCCCTCGAACACGGCTGTTCTTTATGAGATGGGGTTTTGCTATAACAAGCTCAATAAGTTAGATAAAAGCATCCAGTTCTATATTAAGTACCTTGATATAGAACCCTATTCGGATAATGTCTGGTATAATCTGGGTATTATCTACAACAAGAATGGTGATTTTGCCAAATCAATCGAAGCCTATGATTTTGCGCTGGCAATCAATGATCAGAATGCATTTGCACACTTCAACAAAGGGAATATCCTGGCAAACCTTGAACGGTATAAGGAAGCGATTGATTCCTACCTTGAGTACATGAAGATTGATGAAGAGAGCAGTGAGGCATTAACTTACATAGCCGAATGTTACGAAAGCCTGAACGATACCATAAATGCAATTAAATATTTCCGGAAAGCACTGGAGGTAGATTCCGATTTTCCCGAACCCTGGTATGGATTGGGTAAGTTGTTTCTAAAAGAGAACCTGGCTGAAGACAGCCTCTATTACCTCAGAAAAGCCATTGAACTGGATAAAGATGATCCCGATTACTGGATTGCTCTTGCCATGGCCCTGGAAGGCACCAGGGAGTTTGGTAAAGCGGAGGAAGCATTCAAAGAAGCCTTAAAGCTGGATCCCTATGATTACCACACCTGGATCGAGTATGGTGATCTGCTGATTAAATCGGGAAGAGTGCTCGATACCCTTTCCATTCTTGAGAAAGCCATCAGCAATTTGCCCGACCATGCAGGGTTGATGTTCAGAGCCTCAGCATGCCATTTTCTTCTTTCAAACGACAAAGAGGCATACAGCTGTCTTACCAGAGCCCTGGAGATAAATTATCATAAGCACGTCGAACTGTTCTCCTGGTATCCGTCAGGTGAAAAAGACCGAAAATTAAAGCGTTTTATTCACGAATTTAAAAACAAACAAAAATGATTGAGTTGATTCCACACCTCCCTAAAAGGGACCCGAAACCACGGGAGAAAGGAATAACCATGATGATGGACAAAGGATTAAGCGTGAGAGAAGCAGAGAATTTTGTGTCTTCCTCCGGAGAGTTCACCGATGTGGTAAAATTTGGCTTTGGCACGGCACTGGTAACCCCCAATCTGAAAGAAAAAATCCGGATCTATAAAGAAGGGAACCTCCGGTGCTATTTTGGAGGAACGCTCTTTGAACTCTTCATCATCCGGAATATGTTTGATGAATACCGGAAGCTGATCGACAAATACGGTCTTGACATGGTGGAAGTCTCCGATGGCTCCATGATCATCCCTCACACGGATAAGCTTTCCTATATCGAAAAGCTGGCCCAGGAGGTTACGGTTCTTTCTGAAGTCGGTTCAAAACAGGCAGATGTAATTTTTCCTCCCAACGTTTGGGTTGCCATGATGAAAGCTGAAATTGATGCCGGTTCATGGAAAGTGATTGCTGAAGCAAGAGAAAGTGGTACTGTCGGCATATACAACCCGGATGGTACAGCAAATACAACATTGATCGATGATATCGTAAAACAGGTACAGATTGAAAATGTTATCTGGGAAGCGCCCATTAAAAGTCAGCAAGCCTGGTTTATTAGATTGCTGGGTGCCAACGTAAACCTGGGAAATATCGCTCCCGGTGAAGTTGTTTCACTGGAAACGTTGCGGCTCGGATTACGGGGCGATACCTTTTATGAATTCCTCCCGGAAGAGTTGAAGCATTAACCGAATTACTGTAAACACCCATTAATCTTCTCAATAAGACTATACCATTTGCCAATGAGGGAATATATTGGTCTCTTTTTTAAAGGTGTCGGCATGGGAGCGGCAAACGTTATCCCGGGTGTTTCCGGAGGTACCATTGCACTGATTACAGGAATATTTGAAAAATTAATCCATTCCATTAAATCGTTCGATCTGGTTGCCCTTAAATTCCTGTTTTCGGGTAAGGTGAAGCGATTTGCAGAACATGTGAACCTGTATTTTCTGATTGCCGTGTTTCTTGGTATAGCCGTCAGTATTTTTACCCTTGCCAAATTGCTTGGTTTCCTTTTTGATAACTACCCGATCTATATCTGGTCCTATTTTTTCGGTTTGATCCTGGCTTCTGTCTATTTTGTAGGCAGGAGGGTCGAGAAAATCACCGTGGGTGTGGTCGTTATCTTTATACTGGGTGCATTTGTTGCACTGGCGATTACACTGCTAACCCCGGCTACTCCAAATGGAGATTTCTATTACCTGTTCCTGTGTGGCATTGTTGCAATCTGCAGCATGATCCTGCCCGGATTATCCGGCTCATTTGTCTTGATCCTGATGGGAAATTACGAACTGGTTTTTATCGAAGGAGTGAATGACCTGGATGCAAAAATTCTGGGACCTGTAATTCTGGGAGCCATCATTGGCCTGATCGCATTCTCCCATTTGCTCTCCTGGATTTTCAGGAAATTCAAAGACCTTACTATATCGCTCCTAACCGGTTTCATCCTCGGATCACTCGGAGTGCTCTGGCCCTGGAAGGAAAACATATACCGGACAGATGGACTCGGGAATATCCTGAAGCTTAGCGGTGAACCCGTTGTTCAGGGGTACGAAAGAGTGCTTCCTGAAACCCTTAGCCTGGAGGTTGTGATTGCAGTGGGCTTGATGATTATCGGAGTACTGAGCATTTTACTGATCGAAAAGATGGCAGAAGATAAGAAGGGAACGGTTGAATAACCAAACACTGAAATAGCTTTTGAGAAAACCGAGGTTATACGGATTAATTGGAAAACCACTGTCTCATTCATTTTCCAAAAGATATTTTGAGGAAAAATTTCAGAGGGAATCAATTGGGGATGCACGGTACGAAAATTTTCCGCTGGATTCCATCGATATGCTGCTCTCGTTGCTGGAACAATACCCTTCCCTGGCAGGCTTGAATGTTACCATTCCCTACAAAAAATCGGTGGTCGAATACCTCGATTCAATGGATGAAATATCCGGGATCGTCGGTGCCGTGAATGCGATTAAAATACTGCAGTCGGATACGCATCCCTTCCTTGCCGGATACAATACAGATGTTCATGGCTTCAGGGAATCCCTGATCCCTCACCTCGGGAGAGCAGAGAAAAAAGCACTGGTGCTTGGAACAGGAGGCGCATCCGAAGCGGTGCTGTACGTCCTTAATGATCTGGGAATAGAACCTGTTTCTGTTTCCAGAAATCCCTCATCCGAGAACCAGCTTTCATACGATGACCTGAATCCCGGTATTGTCAGGGAGTGCCGAATCATTATCAATGCCACACCCGTGGGTATGTATCCTGACAACAACCGGTTTCCGGATATACCGTATGATGGATTAACTGAAGACCATCTCCTCTATGACCTGGTGTACAACCCCGAAGTTACGGTGTTCCTTCGAAAGGGCAGAGAAGCAGGGGCAACCGCCGTAAACGGAAGAAAAATGCTTGAACTGCAGGCCGAACGATCCTGGGAAATTTGGAACGGGTAGGAAAGAATTCCTCTTTTGGAATGTTTGTCGATTGGTCTATATTTGCTTGGAAAAAATAGAATCCCCCTTGATCCCCCCTGCCTGCGGCAGGCAGGCTTTTGGAAAGGGGGACAACATGGGGGCAAAAATTGATTTGTCCCCCTTGGAGAAGCCCGTCCGAATGGCGTAGCCGGGCGGAGGGGACTAAAGGGGGATTGAAGAAAACATTTTACATTAAACTATTATTCATTCAGATATGAAAAAGATTACATGGATTATCCTGGCATTGCTTATCATTCTGGTTCTGTTTTTTTCCATTGGATTGATCAAACCTTCCATACAATATGAGAGCAAAATAGTAGTCGACTGTCCGGTTGATAAAGCGTTCATGGTTTTTATCGATGGTTCAAAAATGGATCAATGGTTAACCGGATTTAAAAAGATTGAACTGGTCAGCGGTTTACCCAATTTCCCGGGCAGTATCTTTAACCTGATACTGGAGATGAATGGGAAAGAGGTTACGCTGAAGGAGGAGGTTCTTGATTTCAGATGGAATGAGCTTTTCTCTGTGCGTATACACCATGATCTCATGTCCATTGAAAATGTGAACCAATTCACTCCCATGGAAATGAAAACAGAAATAACCGGTACCTACAGGGTGACCGGGAAAAACATTTTCTGGCGTTCAATGCTTGTGTTCGCCAGGGGCAGAATGGAAAAAAGAGCCCGGAATGACTTTAATTCGCTTCAACGGGTGATTGAATCAAGTTGAGGGTTACGAACAGATTGCGATGATCATTTAATAATTTTCGACGAATGGCTTTTACTTTAAAGATAGGAGCACTCAAAACACCTCATTTTTTTGTGTTTGACAAGGAGCGCAAACTGGTATATACCGGCAGGGGAGTGGACAGTCCCCGAGATGCATCCCGCATAACTGTAAACGACCTGGAAAGGGCTTTGGATGAGCATCTTGCCGGACGACACATCTCAGTACCGCTGACCAACCCCATCGGATGCACCATCAAATGGGAGGGTAAAGATTCGCACTGGATCCCACCGGAAGCCTGTGACCTGGTGTGATTTGTTTTTTAGCAGATAAGAATATTCCCTCATCGCCCGATTTCAATTCGGACGATGAATCAAGGTACATTCAAAGTCGTACCCCGGACTGAATCCGGAGCACAGCCAATTTCATTACTCATCGCTCTACCCAGTCGGGTGCAGGTGGCAAAGCAAGCTTGTGCCATATGCATGGCCGTCCCACCTTTGGAAAAAATGTTATGTATTAATACAAAAAAACATCCTCAGGGTATTCCACATCCTCGAGGTATAGTCCGCATGCCGGGACGGATGCCCCGGCAGCCGAGCG
>Ga0315547_1000574_pt1 | contig 35352 bp, 26 predicted proteins | sample SalMarSW160240MG_2_FD_202542 | JGI IMG/M metagenome (GOLD analysis project Ga0315547, IMG submission 202542) | Salt marsh sediment microbial communities from the Plum Island Ecosystem LTER, Massachusetts, United States - Salt Marsh Sediment SW1601-240 ...
AATATCTTTGCTTCAAGTATTTTAACCATGAAAGGCAAGAAATAGTTTTTACCTTTTTAGGTTTGTGTTTTTGGTCTTTGGTTTTTAATATTTGGTTTTTATGCTCTACATTGTAGCTACTCCCATCGGAAACCTCGAAGACATTTCTTTAAGAGCCCTTCGAATTCTAAAGGAGGTTGACCTCATAGCTTGCGAAGACACCCGGACAACTCAAAAGCTTTTGGTTCACTATAATATTCATACATCAACAATAAGTTATTTTCAGCACTCCCGATTAAAAAAAGTTAAATATATTTTAAGCGAGCTTCGTAAAGGAAAAAATATTGCTTTAGTTTCTGAAAGTGGAACTCCTTGTATTAGCGACCCGGGTATAAAGTTAATTAATGAGGTTTTACGCGAAAGTATTAAAATCATTCCTATCCCCGGATCGTCAGCTTTGATTGCTGCTGCTAGTGTTTCTGGTCTTCCGGTCGATAAATTCGTTTTTATGGGTTTTCCGCCCCATAAGAAAAGACGAAAAAAGTATTTTCAAGAAATGGTTTCTTCAAAATACACCGTTATTTTTTACGAGTCGCCGCATCGCATATTAAGGTCTTTAAATAATTTGAGAAATCTGTTCTCCACAGAAGTAGCGGACTTTAGTCCGCGATCTGATCGCGCGCTAAAGCGCGCTACTCCAAGAATTGTTGTTTGCCGTGAGCTAACCAAAAAATTTGAGACTATTTATCGGGGAACTATAGAAGAAGTGATTGAGCAAATTAAAAGAGATAAAGTAAAAGGAGAATTTGTAGTGGTGCTAGAAAATAATTAAAATTATGTCAAGACGTATAGCTATACTTTCTTATTCTTGTCCTCCGGTCGTTGGAGGGGTGGAAAAAATAATAGGAGCCCACGCTAAATTGATGGCTGATAATGGGTACAAACCAGTTTTAATGGTAGGTGTTGGAAAGCAGTTTGACAGGCGAATTCCAGTTAAGATTATTTCCGAACTTTCTCCCCAAAAAAATAAAATTAAAAAAATAACTCAAAACCTTAGGAAAGGAAAAATTCCTTCTAATTTTGAAAAAGTTAAAGATTCACTTAAGCAAGTTTTAAAAAAGAAACTTCAGTCGTTTGATAAGGTGTTTATCCATAATGTAATGAGCATGCATTTTAATCTTCCGGCTACAGTTGCCCTTTTTGAAATTATTAGAGAAAACCCCCAAAAGTTTATTGTCTGGCTTCATGACCATACTTTTACTCGCCGTCGTTATAAGGATTTTCAAAGAAAGAAGTATCCTTGGGACGTTCTTCTTAAGACATTTCCTGGTGCTTGTTATATCGCCCAATCTCGATTTCGAGCTAAAGAGCTTTCAAAACAAACTGGCTTATCATTGAAAAAAATTAAAATTGTTCCTAATGGTCTAGATATAAGTGGGTGTTTAGATATTTCTCCAGAAGTATATAAAATTTACAGAGCATTGAAACTTGGGACTAGAGCTCTAATTTTATTTTTACCGGTAAGGATTTTACCTCGCAAAAACATTGAGCTAGCTATTAAGGTAACTAGCGCCTTAAAAAAGAAGAAGGTTGATATTGCCTTGCTTTTGACTGGGGCTTATGATTCCTACAATCTTGATGCTAAAAAATATTACCGCTATCTTAAAGGATTAGTAGCTAGGCTCAATTTACACAAGGAGGTAATTTTTCTAAATGAATGTAGGGGTATGACACGTCATGCCCCTACTGATAAAATGGTAAGAGACCTGTTTCAAATCTGCGATATTTTATTTTTTCCTTCCAAAGAAGAAGGTTTCGGCATACCCTTAATAGAGGCAGGAGCTTGCCAAAGGCCAGTCGTTGCCTCTAATATTCCTCCATTTAAAGAAATCGGTAAAGGTACAGATGTAGTATTTTTTGACTTGGAGGAGGCTCCAGAGAGTATTGCTAAAAGGATTATTGAGATTAAAGAAAAAAGCCAGACTCACAAGTTGTATAAAAGGGTTTTAAAAAAGTATAGTTGGGAGACTATTTTTAATAAACAGATAAAGCCATTATTATGATTAAAAACAAGTTCTACATAACCACTCCCGTCTATTACGCCAATGCAGCACCCCACATTGGCTCGGCTTATACCACTATAGCGGCTGATGTTTTAGCTCGTTGGCATCGGATGGGAGGGGAAGAAGTTTTTTTCTTAGCCGGCACCGATGAACACGGTGGGAAGATTGCCGAGCAAGCTTTGCTTGAAGGAAAATCACCTCAAGAATTTGTTGATAATATTTCAGCCCAGTTTCAGTTTGCTTGGGATGCTCTTAATATTTCCAATAACAACTTTTTAAGAACCACTGATACAGAACACATAAAGGCAGTGGAGGAGGTTTTAAGGATACTTTATGATAAAGGTTACTTTTATAAAGGTGCTTATAAAGGATTTTATTGCCAAGATTGTGAACAATTCTATACGAAAACTGAACTGGAAGATGGAAGATGCCCTTACCACCAAAAAGAATTAAAAATTATTAGCGAGCCCTGCTACTTTTTTAAACTTTCCCAGTTTCAAGACAAACTCAAAGACTTAATCGAAAAAGATAAATTTGAGATTAGGCCTCTTGAGCGTAAAAACGAAATTCTTGGGTTTCTGGGTTCTCAAAAGTTGAAAGATGTAGCAATTTCCAGAACCAAGATAAAATGGGGGATACCATTGCCTTTTGATAAGGAACATACTTGTTATGTATGGGTTGATGCATTTTTGAACTATCTCACAGGTCTTGGAGTAGCGACCTTTAGTTCGCGATCTAGCGACGTAAATCGCGCTCTAAAGAGCGCTACTCCAAATTCCAAATTCTGGCCTCCAGATGTGCAATTGATGGCTAAAGATATTTTAAGAGTCCATGCTACTATTTGGCCTTCTTTACTTTTAGCTTTAGATTTACCCTTGCCTCGAAAATTATTTGTTCATGGATTTTTTACTACTAACGGCAGAAAGATGAGTAAATCTTTAGGTAATATTCTAGATCCGGTAGAGATTTCTCGGCAGTTTGGCGTGGACGGGCTTCGTTACTTCTTATTAGCAGAAATTCCTTTTGGCAAAGACGGAGATGTTTCAATAAAGCGGTTGAAGGAAAGATATAACAGTGATTTAGCAAACGGGCTGGGGAATTTAGTGAGTCGAGTGTTGACTATGGCGAGCAACGATGGAGTAGCGACCTTTAGGTCGCGATCCACTTCGGAAAATCGCAGACTAAAGTCTGCTACTCCAGGCGAAATAGCGAACTTTAGTTCGCAATCTTGGGGGGATTACGAGAAGGCGATGAGGGAAATTCAATTTCATAAGGCGCTAGAAGCATGTTGGAAGTTTATTCGCGCTTGCGATAGCTATATTGAACAAGAAAAGCCGTGGAAGCTGATGAAAAACCAAAAACCAAAAACCAAAAACCAAAAATTAGATGAAATTATTTATAATCTTCTGGAGAGCTTGCGGCAGATTGCCTGGATGATTTTGCCCTTTATGCCGGATACAGCAAAGAAAATATTTGACCAACTAGGAGGAATTTGGGAAAGCGAGAATGATAAACCTCTTGTCGAGGCAAAGGAATGGGGAGGGTTAAAGGGAGATGTGAGGGTTGAGAAAGGAGAGACGTTGTTCCCGAGACTTTAATCCATATAACACATAACACATAACATGTAACATGTGGCGGTCGTTGTAACGTTTGTTCCATGTTCCATGTTCCATGTTCCATGGAGTTAATCGACACTCACACTCATCTCAATTTCAAAGCATTCAGTAAGGATTACAAAGAAGTTATTAAGAGGACACTTGATGAGAACATTTGGATGATTATAGTTAGTTCTAATTTTGCTACCAGCAAGAGGGCAGTTGAAATCGCCGAAGAATATGAGGAAGGAGTTTACCCTGCACCAGATTCTCGGTGCAGGGTTTATGCGGCAATAGGGTTGCATCCAATTCATGTTCAAGATGAGGAGTTTGATGTTTCAAAATATCGGAAGTTGGCTCAAAGTCCAAGGGTAGTAGCCATAGGGGAGACAGGTTTGGATTATTATCATATTGATAATAGTCCAAGTTCAAAGTTCAAAGTTCAAAATTCAAAGTTGCAATTCAAAATTAAAAATTTACAAAAAAATATATTTGTTAAACATTTAGGATTGGCTAGAGAAATTGACAAGCCACTGATTATTCATTGCCGAGAAGCCCACAAGGATTTGATAGATTTGTTAAAAGAACAAGAAAGTCAAAATGCCTTGCCAAGGAGGAAAGGGGTTGTGCATTGTTTTATGGGGAAATGGTCAGAAGCCCAGGAATATCTTAAGATGGGCTTTTTAATTTCATTTACCGGCGTGATAACTTATGTTAAAGATTACGATAAGGCAATATTGAATATCTCTTTAGAAAAATTAATGCTTGATACTGATTCTCCCTATATGGCACCCGAGCCCCATCGGGGCCAGCGTAATGAGCCAAGATATTGCAAATATATCGCTCAAAAGATTGCTGAAGTAAAAGGAGTTAGTTTTGAAGAAGTAGCCAAAGTGACTACGGAGAACGCAAGAAAACTATTCAATCTCACATAACACATAACACATAACACATAACAATTTGTTTCATGTTATATGTTTCATGTTTCATGAAATAAAAACGCCCGACCATTTTTGTAATCGGGCGAATTTTTTTATATCAGTTCACTAAGAAATGTGTATTTCTTCCCAAGAGCTTCGGCTACTTCGGGATGAGTGATAAATCCTTGGTAGGTATTTACTCCTTTTTTGAGAGCAGAATCATCAGCTACTATATCTAGAAACTTTCTATAACGGAAGTCATTAGCAATTTCTAGAATATAAGAAAAGGTGGTTTCGGTCAGAGCTAGAGTTGAGGTTCGAGGCACTGCCCCGGGTATATTAGCTACGCAATAATGGATAACTCCTTCCTCAATATAAGTTGGATTTTCATGAGTGGTCGGGTGTGAAGTTTCAATACATCCTCCTTGGTCAATAGCTACATCAACAATAACTGAAAGCTTTTCCATTTCTCGGACCATTTTTCTGGTGACTACCTTTGGCGCTTTTGCTCCTGTTACTAAAACTGCTCCAATTAGTAAATCTGTTTTTTTCATAACTTTCGTGATATTTTCAGGGGTTGACTCGAGGATTTTTGCTTTTTTGCTTTGGAATTGTTCATCCAAGAAGGTAAGTCTTTCCAAGTTTTTATCAAGGAGGGCTATCTCTGCACCCATACCTAGGGCTACTTCAGCAGCGCTAGCACCAACAACTCCGCCGCCAATTATGGTTACTTGACCAGGATTGGTGCCAAGAACTTTTCCAAGCAGTATTCCTTTTCCGCCGTTAGTTTTTTCCAGCAGATGAGCACCAATTTGTACCGCCAGCTTTCCGGCAATTTCACTCATTGGCATAAGTATCGGCAGGCTTCCATCTTTTTGCTCGATTGTATCGTAAGATATGCCAGTAACCTTTTTTTCAAGCATTGCTTTTGCTAATTTGGGATTACTGGCTAAGTGAAGAAAAGTAAAAATAATCTGATTTTCTTTGAAAAATCTATATTCGGACTCAATAGGTTCTTTTACCTTGATAACCATTTGAGCATTAAGCCAGATATTTTTAGGAAACAAAAGACAAGCGCCTGCATTTTCAAAATCTTTATCAGTAAATCCACTTTCTTTTCCAGCATCAAGTTCTACCAGTACTTCATGTCCGGCTTGGGTTAATTCTTTTACACCTTCCGGGGTCATCGCTACTCGGCTTTCGCCGTTTTTAATCTCTTTCGGTACGCCGATAATCATTTTTGCCTCCGTTTCACTGGAAATAGCAGACTTCAGTCTGCGATATCGCGAACTAAAGCTTGCCCCGTTAGATAGCAAGCATCTAACGGGGTGAACTATTCCAGAGATTTCATATTGAGAAATTCTTCGATTAATTTCTCAAGCTTCCCTTCTTTATCTTCCAATTCATACTCCACTTTGACCACTGGCTTACGAATCTTTATCAATTTGGTAAGGTCAGCCGGGGTAGCCATAATTACTACATCAGCGTCACTATTGTTTATCGTCTCTTCTAATTCTTTGAGTTGTTCTTTAGAATATCCAAGAGCAGGAAGTATCCCGGTTTTTCGAAGAAGAGGATACTTTTTATAAGCTTCTTTAATTGACCCGACAGCGGATTTTTCTGTATCAATAATTTTTCCAGCGTCACATTGATGAGCTGCTATCCAGCCAGCTCCGTAAGGAGCTTCTCCATGGGTAAGGGTGGGTCCATCTTCAATAATTAAAACTTCGAGGTCGCTTAGTGTTTCATTTTCAGGGAGATCTACTTTTATTGCAGAATAGACCTCTAAAACTTGAGCCCATGGATTAAACATCTGGATATTGTTCTTAATTCTCCTAAGTTGCTCTATTGTTGCTCCATCTTTTTTATTTATTACAACCACATTAGCCATTTGAAGATTGATAAATCCGGGAAAATAGGATATTTCATGGCCAGCTCTTAATGGATCGGTGACCACAAAATGGAGGTTGGGCTCAAAGAATGGAGTGTCATTATTGCCGCCATCCCAGATAATTATTTCTGCTTCTTTTTCGGCCGCTCTTAAGATTTTCCTGTAGTCTATGCCGGCGTAAACAACAAATCCTTTATTAATCAGAGGTTCGTATTCTTCTCTTTCTTCTATGGTGCAGTTAAATTTATCTAAATCGGATAGTTTCTCAAATCTTTGGACGGCTCTTTCTTGGGTAAGCTCACCGTAAGGCATTGGGTGTCTGACAACGACCACCTTTTTGTTAAAACCCTTTAAGATTTGACAAATTTTTCTGGTAACCGGGCTTTTGCCGCAGCCGGTCCTTACTGCCGTTACAGCAATTACCGGAACCTTGCTTTCAAGCATTGTTAGACGCATTAGTTTTTCGTCTGGGATAATAAATTCAGCTCCCAAATCCTCCACCTTTTTTTCTATTTCCCAAAGGTGTTTATATGGGATATCACTATAAGAAAATAAAACTAAATCAACATCAAAAAGAGCAATAAGTTCTTCTAGTTTTTCTTCCGGATAAATCCGTATTCCTCTGGGATAGAGAGAACCAGCTAATTCTGGAGGATAAACTCTTTTCTCAATACCTGGGATTTGAGTGGCCGTGAAAGCAACTACCTCAAATTTTGATCTTCCTCGACAGAAAAGATTAAAATTGTGGAAGTCCCGTCCTCCTGCTCCCATTATAATTACTTTCTTTCTTTGCATCTTAGCACCTCGTTTTTCTTCATTTTGTTAATGAACCTCAATTCAACTTAGCAAACTTTTTAAAGATAGTCAATACTCCTTGCAATTTAAAGAGACCGAACTAAGTTTCTATTCGGTCTCTTGTTCTTTATTTTTTACCAATCTCCTAAAGAGTTCTATCACTTCATCCCAGTCAGTATCTTTAGCGAATTGGGACTCTCGGTAGGTCTTTTGATAGGATTGGTAAACCTTTTCTACTATAATAGGATGGGGAAAGTAAATTCCTATCCCGCAAGATTCCTTTTTTCCTCGGTATTCAAATCTTTCATAAATAATCAGTTCATCCAGAATCAAGATAAGTTTTTTAGCCAAGGTTTTAATTTCGCTGTCAGAAGTGTTATCTGAAATTTCACTAAGTAATTGGGGCAGGTTGCGGTAGGCAAACCCTCCGTATTGTCGGGTACCTTTTATAGCTTTAAGCAGAACATCGGAAGTTTGAGTTTGGGTTTCAGGATCCTCCAAGCGATTCTTCAAAGCTTTAGAGAACTTTTTAAAATAAAACGCAAACTCATTGATTTTTCCAGTATCAATTCCGGCTAAGGAGAGAGATAGATATCGAACTCCACGGAAGAACACAACAGGTTCTTTGTAGAGTTCAATGGAGCTGTCTATTACCAATCGGGTAAGTTCTTTATTGGTGATTTCTGGATTCCTTTTTAGAATCTCTATCATTTTATCAAAAGCGATACCTCCCGGTGAAGTCTGGGCTAACTCTTCGAATGGATAAGCGGTAAACTCAACTGAATCAGGACTCCCTATAAAAATCTCGGTCGTATCTTTTAGAGCGTAATTTATCTCTATCATATTCATCAGGCATGAAAACATAATAAGGGCCGTAAGTTTTTTCCCTCCTAAACCGCGCTTAAGAGCAGTATGAAAATTTTCAATAGAAAGTCTTGATATACTAGTTATATCAGGAGAAAATCCGTTAATAATTCCCTCAATAATTCCATCACCATGGGTAAGGGTCAAAAACATATAGCGCTTAGCTGGAAAAGAGCCGGCAGCATATCTTACAAGTTTTTCTACCGTCTCGGGCGAGCCCATATCAAGTTCATTCTCAAATTCAGTAAGTACTCTGGAGTTTATTTTTTTCAGTTCATTATCTTTTTCTAGATAGAGCAGTTTAGTGCCAGAGAAATCTTGGCCATAATATTTTGTCTCTGGAGCGCCGTCATAAAGAATTAGGACATTAACATTATCGGACGAACCAATTCTTTCCAGTTTGTAATCAATAGTGGTTAAAATGCTTTGAGCCAGACTATTGTCTCCATTAAAGTAGCCGATAATGGTCCAGTCAGCCATTTTCTGTTCAGCCTAGGCTGGCCAGACAATAAAACAAAGAAGAAAAATTACTGACATTATCAAAATGAGCTTTCTCATTCTAACCCCCTTTCATTTTCAAAGTTCAACAAATTACCTTAGCATATTATTTAAAAAACGTCAAGCAAATTTAAAACGGAGATATCTTTTTGACATCTCCGTTAAGTTTTATTTCTCTAACCTCCGAATTTAATTCCTTGAGCTAGAGGAAGTTCAGGCGAGTAGTTAATAGTATTGGTTTGTCGGCGCATATATTGCTTCCAAGCGTCGCTTCCGGCTTCTCGTCCGCCGCCGGTTTCTTTTTCACCGCCGAATGCTCCACCAATTTCTGCTCCACTCGGTCCAGCATTGACATTGGCGATACCGCAGTCAGAGCCAGCATGGCTTAAAAATGTTTCAGCCGAAATGAGATTAGTGGTAAAGATGGCCGACGAGAGTCCTTGGGGAACGTCATTTTGTACTCGAATAGCTTCTTCTAGGTCGTTTACTTTGATAAGATAAAGGATTGGGGCAAATGTTTCTTTTTGAACAATCGTCATATCGTTATGAGCCAGTACTAGAGTTGGTTCAACAAAGAATCCGGGTCTCTCTAATCGATGACCACCATAGATTATTTTACCACCCTGTTGTTTTACCTCTTCTAAAGCGTTCATCATACCTTCAGCAGCTCTCATATTTGTTAATGGTCCCATTAGTGTTTTGGGATCAAGAGGATCGCCAATCTGGACTTGTTTATAAGACTCAACAAGTCGCTGAGTAAGTTCATCGGCAATTCCTTTTTGCATAATAACCCGACGGGTAGTTGTGCAGCGCTGTCCGGCAGTACCGACGGCGCCAAATAAGATAGCTCGAAGAGCTAAATCCAGATTTGCATCATCCATGACAATGACTGCATTGTTGCCGCCCAGTTCTAGAATAGTACATCCTAGTCGTTTGCCTACTACCTCGGCTACACGGTGACCCATTTTGCAGGAACCGGTGGCGCTAATTAAGGGAATACGTTTGTCAGCAATTAATCTTTCACCAATTGTTTCGCCGGAGCCAATCACTAGATTGAAAATTCCTTTGAGGTTATTGCGTTTCATTACTCGGTTACAGATATTCTGTACGGCAATACCACAAAGAGGTGTTTGGGAAGACGGTTTCCAGATTACTGGGTCTCCGCAAACAGCTGCTATGGCAGCATTCCAAGTCCAAACAGCTACCGGGAAATTAAAAGAACTAATAACTCCAATTGGTCCTAAAGGATGCCACTGTTCATACATGCGATGACTCGGCCGTTCACTGTGCATACTAAGTCCATACAATTGGCGACTAAGACCCACAGCAAAATCACAGATATCAATCATTTCTTGAACTTCACCTTCGCCTTCGGCTAAAATTTTACCCATTTCCAAGCTAACTAAAGCACCAAGCTGTTTTTTATATTTTCTTAACTCGTTGCCGAGCTGCCTGACAACTTCTCCCCGTTTTGGAGCAGGGACATTTCGCCAATCCTTGAAAGCCTTAACTGCTTCAGTTACTACTACTTCGTAAGTTTTCTTACCGCTCATCCAGACATCGGCTATTTTTTTACTATCAGTTGGATTAACCGATGCTAGATATTCAATAGGAAAATACAATTCTGCTGGAATGTTTGATCCAGAAGAAGCACCAGTGTTGATATTCTTAATCCCTAATTCTCTTAAAAACTTATATTCCATTGAGTTCCTCCATACTGATATTTTTAAGGGGGATTCGATTTTTTCTATAACTCGGACCCCCCTTAGTTTTTTGATTACTTTTACTTTTCCAGAAAACCTGGTGCGAAATGAGTTGGCGGATTATAGGTGAAACTAATCGTTCGCGGCGAAATCCACCTGTAGAGATTAAGCTTTGAGCCGGGTTTACTGTTGGTTCCCGACTTTCTTCCACCGCCGAATGGCTGTTGATTAACCACTGCACCGGTAGTCTTCCAGTCGTAGATATTGCCTGCCGCAAAACGCAAGGATTGGAGTGACTGGCAGAGATTGTAGATATCGTCTGTTCGTATCGCACCGGTCAAACCATATTGACTGGTTCCATCGCAAAGCTCAAGAGCTTGTTTGTGCTTTTTCTCGTCTAGCACGCAGACCGTGATTAGCGGCCCGAAAATCTCTTCTTTCATTGTTACATAGTTCGGATCTTGAGTAACAATTACTGTTGGCCAGATAAACCAACCCTTTTTGTCGGTCCAGTTATCTCCAAAAACTTCTTGATTACTATCTTCCATTGCTCTCTTTATGTAACCAATAATCTTTTTATATTCAGCTTCATTAATAATAGCACCTAAGAAGTTTTTAAAATCAGCTACATCTCCAACTTTTATCTCGTCCATAAATTCTGCTAATATCGGCCATACCTTTACCCACATTTTCTTGCTTACATACACTCGCGATAAAGCTGAACATTTTCTTCCCTGATAACCAAATCCGGAAACGACCATAGCTACGGCTGTGGTTTTAGGGTCAGCGTCATCATAGATGACCATAAAATTCTTACCGCCAGTCTCTCCCACAGTCTTCTCGTGGACATAACTTTTATAAATTCCCTTTTTGGTATTTTCACCAACTTTTCCAACAATCCAGTTAAAGGTAGCTTCACTTCCGGTAAAGTGAACTCCAGAAAGATCTGGGTGATCAAGAAGCATTTCACCAATCATTGAACTGTTGCCATGGATAACGCTCAACACATCGGGCGGCAGACCTGCTTCGTACAAAGCCTCCATAACTATATGGAAGGAAAATACAGTGTCAGAAGCCGGTTTGCAAACCGAAACACAGCCCATAATCATTGGTGCGGTCGGTAAATTTCCGGCAATGCTGATGAAGTTATTGGGCGGCAAAGCAGCCACAAATCCTTCTAAAGGAGCAAAATCTACAAAGTTGAAATTAGAAAGGTTGCTGTCCGGTTCTTCTTTATAAATCTCGGAAGCAAACCAGACATTGAATGTCCAGAAATCAATTAACTCGTTAACGTCTATCATTGCCTCAAAAGGATTTTTACTGTAATCCTCCATAACCGCGGCTATCAGACGATAATAATATTTTGTCTGAAGTAGATAAGCTGCTCTTCGGAAAATATTCAGCCGAATATACCAAGGCAACTGTTGCCATTTTTTGCGGGCTTTAAGTACGGTCTCAATAGCTGAAATTACATCTTCAGGCCGAGCCATAGCGTATCCCCCAAGAATACGGCTGTGATCATGGGGAATGAGACATTTTTTATATTGATCGGTTCTGATGTGCTTGCCGCCGATAAGTAAGGGCAAGTCTAGCAATTCACTATCATACCTTAATCGCTTAATTTTTTCCTCAAGTAATTCTCTTTCCGGACTTCCAGGACTAAACTGCACCAAGGGTGCATTTGTCGGTTTAGGGAATTTTGGGATTCCATTGATCATTTCCTTCACTCCTTATCTCTTATTTGAATTATCTAGTCTAAGCTAAAGCTACCCTCATCTTGTCTAGAATTTATCATCTGAGCTTCCTTAACAAGCTATTCCTGGCTCTTGGCCTTCTTCTACATCACCGACAAGATCATCGTCAACTATTTTGGTGTTATGTTCGGGTTTGGAAAAAACGTAATAGATTCTCTGATAGGCTTTAGCAAAGGTTTTGTAGTCAGCCCAGTAAATCTCATCAAGCGGCAAAGGATAACTCTTGAAATTATCAAATATTCTTACCGCTACCTTTAATACTCTTGAGCGGGAAACTTCCGTCTTTTCTTTAAAGACAGGTCCACCGATTTCAAAAAACTCTAAAAGCGTATCAGCAACTATCATGTCTGCATCAGCCCTAAAATGCTCGGGCCATTCAAGTAAATCTTCTAGGGTATCAAGTAAATCTTTCTTGATTTTCCCTAAGTCTTTCATCCTGATACTTTTCTTAAGCATCTTACACCTCCACCTTTTTTCTCGAAATCTCTGATTTCGTAAGAAAAATGAGTGTCCGCCGAAATGAGCGTAGCGAATGTAGGCGGACTTCCCGCCTACGCTTTGCTTCGGCGGATTCTCAAAAATCTAACAAAATCAAGATTTTGATATTTTTGGAATTGTCAAGGTTCGTATCTTCATCCAACCTTATCACTGCTTTTTAAAAATGTCAAAACAAAAGGACTGTCTTTGATTCAAGAACAGTCCTGTAGCTTTTTTTAATATGCTTTACAAAGTAAATTCTTAGCTTCTTTAGCGATATGTTCGGCAGACAGACCGAAGAACTTTATTAATTCCCAGGGTTGTCCGGATTTACCAAATCTATCCGGTACACCAATCATTTGCATCTTAAATGGAGTGTCATATTCTTTTTCTTCTCCAATCACTCCGGCGACAATATTTCCGAATCCACCAACTTGGTGCTCTTCTGCGGTGATAATAATTCCTGTTTCTTCTGCTGCTTTTCGGATTGCCTTTTTATCAATCGGTTTTACGGTATGAATATTTATGACTCTTACTTCAATCCTATATTCTTCTTTAAGAATCCAAGCAGCTCTCATAGCTTCGGCAATCATTGGTCCGCAGGCAATTATGCTTAAATCCTCATTTTCTGTTTTATAATCCGAAGCAAGTTTCATATCAAAGCCGTCTTTAAATTTTTTACCCGGATATCTATATCTTATTATGTTAGCTATGCCGAATTCATAAGGAGCATCTTTGAAGGTAACAACCGGCGTTGCCTCTCTAGCATATCTAACTACGGCGGGTCCTTCAATCCCAGCAATAGCTAAGGTGGCTAACTCTACCTCCACTGCATCGCAGGGGACAACCATAACCATATTAGGCAAATAGCATATATTACTAATTTCTTCCAATGCCTGATGAGTAGCTCCATCCGGTCCCACAGAAACACCAGCATGAGCATCAGCAATCTTGACATTAAGATTGTTGTAGCAGACCGTGGTCCTTAGCTGGTCCCAGTTTCTGCCGGTTGAGAAAACTCCATAAGAGCCGATAAAGGGGATTTTACCTTCTTTAGCAAGTCCGGCAGCGACTAAAGTCATATTTGCTTCAGCAATACCTACACTAAAGAATCTATTTTTTCTTTCTGGATGCTTGGCAAAGAATTGGTCCATCCTGATGGAACCGGTGATATCAGCTCCTAAAGCAACAACTCTTGGATCTTCGCCGAGTTTTTCTAGAGCTCTGCCAAAACCATTTCTGGTGGGCTCCATTTCCACTTTCATTGAATTTCCAGAGTTCCACCAATAGTTCTTACTAAAGCGTGGCATTGATTTTTCTATTTTCTTGTCAACTTCTTTTTGATAATCTTCGGCAATCTTTAATAATCTATCCACCTTTTCTTTGGTGAATTGGGGGTCTCCCATATCTTCCAATGCTTTATTCAAGGATTCTTTACCAGACCGACCATCTTTTGGGGCAACACCATGATAGCCAACTACGTTTTCTGCGTAAGAAACACCTTTGCCTTTGATGGTTTCAGCGATAATGACAGTGGGTTTACCTTTGGTTTTGCGGGCTTTCTCAAAAGCATTTAAAATTACTTCAATATCGTGTCCCCAAATACTAATCACATGCCATCCGAAGTCTTTGTATTTTTCTTCAAGAGGGTCTATTTTCATTACCTCTTTAGTTAATCCATCAATCTGGAGTTTGTTTCTGTCAATAATACCGACAAGATTATCAAGTTTGTGATGGGCAGCGCTCATTACCGCTTCCCAGACAGAACCTTCCTGCTGTTCGCCGTCTCCCATAATGCAGAAGACGCGATAATCCTTTTTTTCTAACTTCGCATTCAGAGCCAAACCGACAGCAAATCCTAAACCTTGTCCGAGGGAACCGGCAGAAAGTTCCACTCCTTTCAAAGCTAGCCGGTGCGGATGGCCTTCAAAGCCGGAGAAAAGTTTTCTTAATTTCATTACTTCGCGGGTTGGAAAATATCCGGCTTCAGCTAAAGCAACATATAAAGCCGGAGCTTTATGGCCGGCAGACCAAATAATTCTATCCCTTTCTGACCAGTCGGGATTTTTCGGGTCATGCCTGGCAACTTTTAGATAAAGCGCCGCGACAATATCCATAATGGATAAAGTTCCGCCAGTATGCCCAGAGCCGGCAGCCGTAATGGCAATCATATTATAAGCTCTCATTTCCCTGGCTTTTTGTTGCAATTCTTTGACCGTGTAATTTTTTCTAACCTTTCCGGTCTTGGAATTCACAATTGACATCTTGTCCTCCTTTTGTTAAGGTTCGTATCTTCGTTTAAATTTATCACTGTTTCTTAAATATGTCAATAGGTCTTAATAGGACAAATAGGTCTTTTAGGACTTACAGGACAGATAGGGTTGTCAATAAGTCTTTGAATTGATATATTGTTAGTATGCAAGACTATAATCCGCAACAAATTGAACCCAAGTGGCAGAAATTTTGGGAGAAGCAGAAATTATACGAGGCAAAGGATTTTTCGAAGAAACCAAAGAAATATATTTTAGTTGAGTTTCCTTATATTTCGGGCGTTGGACTTCATATTGGGCATGCCAGGAGTTACACTGCTTTAGATGCATCAGCCCGAAAAAAACGGATGGAGGGTTTTAATGTTTTATTCCCGATGGGTTGGGATGCTTTTGGTCTGCCGGCTGAAAACTACGCTATAAGAGAAGGGGTGCATCCTCGCGATATCACTGATAAAAATATTAAAACTTTCAGACGGCAGGCAAAATCTTTGGGACTTTCTTTTGATTGGTCAAGGGAAATTAATACAACTGACCCGAAATATTATAAATGGACTCAATGGATATTTTTAGCGCTTTTCAAAAAGGGGCTGGCTTATAAAAAAGAAATGCCGATAAATTGGTGTCCTTCTTGTAAAATCGGGCTGGCTAATGAGGAAGTGGTTCAGGACAAATGTGAACGCTGCGGCACGCCGGTGGAAAGGCGAAAGATTAAACAATGGATGTTAAAGATTACTAAATATGCAGACAGATTACTTAAGGACTTAGATAAGGTTGATTATTTGCCAAAGATAAAGGCGCAGCAGAAGAACTGGATAGGGAAAAGTATGGGGGTAGAGGTGGTATTCAAAATCAAAAATCAAAAATTAAAAATCAAAAATACGTATCAAAAATCAAAAATAGAAGTATTCACTACTCGACTTGATACTATTTTTGGGGTGACGGCGTTAGTGTTGGCGCCTGAGCATCCGATAATCCAAGAAATAGCAACCGGAGTAGCGACCTTCAGGTCGCGATCTGATCGCGGACTAAAGTCCGCTACTCCGAATCTAGATGAAGTCCAGAAATATATAAAGAAAGCGAAGAGAAAGAGTGATCTGGAGAGGACGGAGTTGGCTAAAGTTAGGACTGGGGTGGAGCTGAAGGGGATAAAAGCAATTAATCCGGTAAATAGTGAGGAGGTGCCTGTTTGGGTAGCTGATTATGTTATTTCTACTTACGGAGGAGGAGCAGTGATGATGGTTCCGGCGCATGATAAAAGAGACTACAGTTTTGCGAAGAAATATGGACTAGAAGTTCGCCAAGTTATACAAGATACAAGATACAAGATACAAGATACAAGATTGTTGAATGAGGCCTTTGTGAATTATGGAACTTTGGTTAATTCTGGTAAATTTAGTGGGCTTTCTTCTAAGGAAGCAATTAAGAAAATTGGCAAATGGCTTAAGGATAAAGGTTTAGCTAGAAAGAAGGTTGAATATAAATTAAGGGATTGGATTTTTTCTCGGCAACACTACTGGGGAGAACCAATTCCTATTATTCATTGTAAGGAATGCGGGGCAGTACCAGTGCCGGAAAAAGATTTGCCGGTTGAGCTTCCTTATGTGGAAAAATATCAGCCGACGGAAACGGGAGAGTCGCCGTTGGCAAATATAAGCCAGTGGGTTAATGTTAAATGTCCTAAGTGTGGAGGAGCAGCAAAGAGAGAAACCGATACTATGCCTAACTGGGCTGGTTCTAATTGGTACTACCTTCGCTATTGTGACCCAAAAAACGACAAACAATTAGCCGACCCGAAAAAGTTGCTTTATTGGCTGGCGCCTGCCCGCCGAAGCTCAAAGAGCGTAGGCGGGGTTGATCTTTATAATGGCGGAATGGAGCATACCACTCTTCATCTTTTATATTCTCGTTTTTGGCATAAATTTTTGTACGATATTGGAGTAGTGCCAACAATTGAGCCCTATCAAAAACGGACCTCACATGGTATGGTTTTGGCCTCCGACGGCCGCAAGATGAGTAAAAGCTTTGGCAACGTGGTTAGCCCTGATGATATTATTAGAAGATTTGGAGCAGATACTCTACGGCTTTACGAAATGTTTATGGGGCCATTTGAGCAGGCGATAAGTTGGGATGATAAGGGAGTGGAGGGATGCTATCGTTTCTTGAGAAGAATATGGAATAAGATTTCCGCTCGGCCTGGAGTAGCGACGTTTACGTCGCGACCGAATCGCGGACTAAAGTCCGCTACTCCAAGACGCTACTCCAAGGTGTTGCGCAAACTGCATTGGCTAATAAAGAAGGTTACCGAAGATTTAGAATCAATGAAGTTTAATACGGCCGTGGCTGCTTTTATGGAATTTATAAATGTTTGGCAGGAAAAGACTCAGAGTCTTAACCAGAAAGATATTGAGCTATTTCTTAAAATCTTAAGTCCTTTTGCTCCTCATGTCGCTGAAGAACTTTGGTTGATTTCGGGACATAAAAATAGTATATTTAAGGAGAGTTGGCCCGAATACGATCCCAAATTAGTAAAAGAGGAAGCTTTTGAATTAGTTATTCAAATTAATGGCAAGGTAAGGGATAAAGTAGAAGTAGCTTATGATATTTCAGAAGACGAGATAAAGAGGATAGTTTTGGAAAGAGAGAAGGTGAAGAAGTGGATTAAGGGTAAGGAGATAAAGAGAGTGGTCTTTGTGGCAGGAAGATTGATGAATATAGTAATCAGTTAAATTCCTAATTCCTAATTTCTAATTTCTAATGAAATGCCCAATGTCAAATTTCCAATGTCAAATTTTAGAAATTAGACATTTTAGAATTAGAAATTTTATTAGAAATTAGATAATTAGATATTAGAAATTTTGTTTATGTGTGGCATAATAGGATACATCGGTAAACAACAGGCAGTTCCAATAGTTCTTGAGGGACTTAAGCGTTTAGAGTATAGGGGGTACGATTCCGGGGGGATTTGTGGTTTGGTTGGGGAGAAAGTTCAGTGCATTAAAATTGTTGGCAGAATTGATTCCTTAGAAAAAAAGGTGGCTCAAAGCAATCTAACTGGTTCATGTTTTATTGGGCATACTCGTTGGGCCACGCACGGCGCCCCAACAGAGGAAAATGCCCATCCGCATTCGGATTGCACTGGTAAAATTTGGCTGGTTCATAATGGGATAATTGAAAATTATCAAGAATTGAAAGAAAAGCTTGTAAAAGAGGGTCATCGGTTTAAATCGGAAACTGATACGGAGGTTCTAGCACACCTAATCGAAGTTCAAAGTTCAAAGTTCAAAGTTCAAAGTTTAGAGAATGCCGTACGCCAAGCGCTAAAGCAAGTTCAAGGCACTTATGGCCTTGCCGTGATTAGCCAAGATGAACCGGAGAAAATTGTGGTGGCTAAAAATAGCAGTCCGCTTCTTATTGGGGTAGGGGAGAATGAGTATTTAGTTGCTTCTGATGCTTCGGCAGTGATTACTCGTACTAAGCAAGTGATATATTTAGATGACGGAGAGATAGGGGTGCTCGAGCCGACTGGTTTTAAAATCACTACTTTAGATGAAAAGCAGATTACTAAGAAAGTAAGCCGGATAGAATGGGATGCAAAGCAGATTAAAAAGCAAGGTTTTGCTCATTTTATGCTTAAAGAGATTTTTGAGCAGCCAGAAGTGATTAAAAATTCTCTTCGAGGACGGCTTATTGAAGAAGAGGGGCTGGCTAAACTGGGCGGTCTTGAGTCCCAAGAAGATTTTTTGAGAAACGTTAAACGAATTATTATAGTTGCTATGGGCACTGCTTATCATGCTGGCTTGGTCGGAGAGTATATGCTGGAAGAATACGCCGGTATTCCGGTAGAAGTAGAAAACGCGGCAGAGTTTCGTTACCGAAAACCGGTTTTAGATAAGGGGACTGTAGTTTTAGCCGTAAGCCAGTCAGGCGAGACAGCTGATACTTTAGCCGGTATTCAGGAGGCAAAGAGAAAAGGGATTGTCACTTTAGGTATAGTAAATGTAGTGGGCAGTTCTATTTCAAGAGAAACTCACGCTGGCGTTTACAATCATATTGGTCCGGAAATAGGAGTGGCTTCTACTAAGGCATTTACCTCTCAACTGGCAATTCTGGCACTACTTACTTTATTTTTAGGCCGCCAGCGACAGCTTTCTTTGGTGATGGGTAAAAGAATAGCCGAAGAATTGTCCCTTGTCCCGGATAAAATAAAGCGGATTTTGGCTCAAAACGATAAGATTAAAAAGATTGCTGAAAGTTTCAGCTCCTACGATAATTTTCTTTATCTCGGCCGTAAATATAATTTCCCTATTGCTTTAGAAGGGGCACTTAAGCTTAAAGAAATTTCTTATGTTCATGCCGAAGGATATTCAGCGGCAGAAATGAAACACGGCGCCATCGCTTTGGTTGATAAAAAATTTCCAAGCTTCGGGATGATACCAACTGACTCTGTTTATGAAAAGACACGTTCTAATTTGGAAGAGATTAAAGCAAGGGGGGGTAAGATAATTGTCGTGGCTACCGAAGGCAATAATGAGGTTTCTAGATTTGCCGACGAGGCAATTTTTATTCCTAAAACTCTGGAGATGCTTACTCCAATTTTAGCTACTGTTCCCTTGCAGCTTTTCGCTTACTACGTTGGAGTGGCTAGGGGATGTGATGTGGATAAACCGCGTAATTTGGCAAAGTCAGTTACGGTTGAATAAAAATATGATTATTATAGACTTCGACGACACATTATGTAACACCGGCCGACTTTGGCAGGCGGTGGCTAAGATGCTGGAAAAGAAATATGGGCTTTCTTCTTGGCTATTTTTTGAATTGAGGCACAAGGTTTTGCCTGAAATTACTACCCTTTATAGATTAGATGAGCATTTAAAAGAAATAGCAGCTTCCACGGACATAAAAGAAGATGAACTTCCGCAAATGAAAAAAGATATTCTTAAGTTTATAGAAAAAGAGTGCTACAAGTTTCTTTTTCCAGACACTATAAGATTTTTAAAAAAATATACGCCAAATCTTATTCTTTTAACTTTAGGAGAAGAAGAGGCACAAGGGGCAAAAATTAAAGGAGCAGAGGTAGGGAACTATTTTAAAGAAATTATTATTACTCGTCGCATTAAAGCAAAAGATTTTCAAGAAATTTTGATTCCTAAATATTCTAAAGAGACTTTAATTTTTATTGACGATAAACCTAACGAAGTTAATTCGGTAGAGAAGAAATGCCCTCAAGTCTTTACGGTCAGAATGAAAAGACCGGAAGGAAGATTTACGGCCATTGATTCAACCATAGTCAATCTTTCAGCAGAAGATTTAGATGAGGTGTCGCAGACTATTGACAAAATGGTGAGGAGTGGTAAGATGTAGAGACGTTCATTGAAAAACCATTTATACGGAGGTATAAGATGAAAAAATATTGGAACGAGAAACAAGAGTGTATGGATTTAGAGGAAAGAAAGAAACTTCAGTTGGAGTATCTTCAGAAAACTCTAAATTGGGTTTATCTGCGGGTGCGTTTTTACAGAGAAAAATTTGAGGAAGCAGGAATAAGCACACAAGACATAAGAAGGTTTAAACTTGAAGATTTACAAAAGCTTCCCTTTACCGTTAAAAATGACCTAAGGGATAATTATCCTTTTGGATTATGCGCTGCTCCAATGAGTGAGTTAGCAGAGATTCATGCCTCTTCAGGGACTACCGGAAAGCCAATCATTGGACCTTATACAAAAGATGATATGAAACAGTGGTCTGAGTGTATGGCCCGAACTTTCTGGGCAGCTGGAGTTCGTCCAGAAGATGTCTTTCAAAATGCTTATGGCATGGGGCTTTTTACTGGGGGACTCGGTTTTGTCTGGGGAATTAAAGCAGTTGATTGCACTCTTTTACCAACCGGTCCCGGAGGAACCGAGAGACAAATTACGTTAATGAAAGACCTTAAGACCACCGTACTTGGTTGCACTCCTAGTTATGCGCTGACCATTGCCGAGAAGGCAAAAGAGATGGGCGTGGATATTAAGAAGCTTCCTTTGAGAATTGGAATATTTGGCGCTGAGCCATGGATTGACGCGCTTCGCGAAAAAATCGAAGAAAGATTAGGAATTAGAGCCCACGAAGCTTATGGTTTAACAGAACTGATGGGTCCCGGAGTTGCCTTTTCTTGTTATGTGAATGGTAAGTATACTCTCCACATTAACGAGGATCATGTATATCCGGAAATTATAGATCCCGAACCACCACATAATGTCTTACCTTTAGGCACCGAAGGGGAGCTGGTTTTGACTTCCTTGCAAAGACAAGCCATGCCGATGATTAGGTACCGGACCAAAGACATTACAAGGTTGTATAGGAAAAAATGTGCTTGCGGCAGAACTCTTATTACGATGGATAGGGTGTCAGACCGTAGTGACGATATGAAAATTGTCAATGGTGTGAATGTTTTCCCTTCACAGATTGAAGATGTCGTTATGAAGTCTGGGAAAATAGAGCCCCTCATCCCTCAAATCATATTGAGAAAAGGAGAAGGCACTAAAAAACATCTTGATGTTATGATTGTTAAAGTAGAAGCAAAGAGGCAAATCTATGATATGGGTCGTGAAAGAGTACTTGAAAAAGAATTAGCTATTCGTATCAAAGATATCATCGGCGTTACAGCAATAGTGGAGGTTGTAAAGCAAGGTGAGCTGCCTCGAAGCACAGGAAAAGCAAAAAGGTTGATAGATGAGAGAAAATAATATTATTGCTGGAGGCAATTAATGAAAAAAACAGATTTAATTGGTGTAGGATATATTGTTGGTTTAGTTGTACTCCTAATAATTTTCCTCAAACCATTTATTTGGGCGACTATAAATTATCCAATTCCAATGGGATTTGTGAAAGTCGCGGCTCTAGCTACTTTTGGCGAGTGTTTAAAAACGCGGCTTAAAACCGGGCGTTGGATGCCAACTCATCTTGTTCAAAGATTTGTGGTTTGGGGGTTCTTCGGTATCTGGTTTACTTGGGCATTTGCGCTCTATAGTATTGGCGTTGACGGAATTATTGCTGGAAATTTGTGGTTTGGAATTCTACCAGCATTTTCCAAGAGTCTCTGGATTAATGGATTTGGCTGCTTTGCTTACACGATGATGTTAGTTCATGAGTATGCAAACCAAATGATTAGTAAACAAGGATTGCTAGCTGCAGAGGAATTTAGGTTTGATAAAAAAGTATGGGCTCTTGATACGAAACACTTTTTTAGTCGTAGTTCACTGTGTTCTATTCCATTGACTATCTTGTGGTTTTGGTTACCGGCACATACTTTTACTTTCATATTGCCAGGCCACTTCAGAGTTCTAAGTGCCGCCGTTTTGGCAGTATTTCTTGGCTTCATTTTGACGATTAAGAAGAAGTAATTTGAAAGAAATAATTTAAATTTAAGACTCGAGCACAAACAACTCGGGTCTTTTTTGCTTGACATTTTAGTTTTTATTTGGTAAATTAAGTGGAAGAACCTTGAAATTCCAAAAATTTCAAAATCTTGATTTTGTTAGATTTTTGAGAACCCGCCGAAATGAAATGTAGGCGGGAAGCCCGCCTACGCTTGCGCTTCGGCGGACACTCATTTTTCTTACGAAATCAAAGATTTCGAGAAAAATGGCGGAGGGAATAAATGACTAAGTACGAAAAAATGTGCAAAGGTTTTAAGTTGGAGGTGCCGGAGTATTATAACTTCGGTGATGTAGTAGATAAATGGGCCGATAAAGATAGAACCAAATTGGCCTTAGTTTGGGTGGATGAAAACGGAGAGAATTGTAAGAATTTTACTTTCTGGGACATGAAAGTTCTTTCTAATAAGTTTGCTAATGTCTTGAAAGCCAATTCCCTTAAGAAAGGCGATAAAGTTTTGTTGATATTGCCAAACATTCCCCAGTGGCACATAGCTACACTGGCCATGATAAAATTAGGCATTATTCTAATGCCGGCGACCACTCTACTTTCTCCTCAGGACATTGAGGACAGAGTCAAGCAAGCTCGACCCAAAGCAGTTATTGCTAATTTAGAAAATGTGTTTAAAGTTAATCAGGTAAAAGACAAGCTTTCATCGCTTAAAAGGTTTATTGCCGTTGGGGGAAAAGCGCAGGGTTGGCTAAGCTATGAAGAAGAAATGAAAAAGGCCTCTGGTCGATTAGAACATGTAGAAAGGACTCGCAGTGATGATGTAATGTTACTTTACTTTACCTCTGGGACTACAGGTAAACCAAAGATGGTTATTCATGAGCATAAATATGCTCTGGGCCATTATGTCACGGCTAAGTTCTGGCAGGATTTAAAACCAACAGATTTGCGCTGGACAATTACAGACACTGGCTGGGCTAAATATGCCTGGGGCAATCTTTTCGGGCAATGGATTATTGGATGTGCTGTGTTTATATACAAGCGTATAGGTAGATTTAATCTAGAACTTACACTCAAGCTACTTGAGGAATACGGCATAACCACTTTTTGTGCTCCGCCACAGGTTTATCAGATGATGAACGTATTTAAAGATTTAGAAAAATACGATTTAAGTAGGATTCGTCTTTGTAATTGTGCTGGTGACATTCTTGATTCGGGAACAATAAAAACTTTCAAGCAGAGGACAGGGATTGATATTTATGACGGCTACGGACAAACAGAAACAGTGAATCTCTTAGCTAATTTTCCGGGGATTCCTAATAAACTTGGTTCAGTAGGAAGACCGACCCCTGGATTTCATGTGTCAATAATTGATGAAAAAGGAAAAGAACTTCATTCAGGAGAGGAAGGATATATTGGTGTGAAAGTAAAGCCAATTCTGCCAGTGGGGCTTTTAAGAGAATACTGGAAAGCTTCTGGGGAGATGAAAAAGGCCTTTGTGGGAGATTGGTATAATACTTCCGACAGAGCTTATAAAGACGAAGATGGTTATTTCTTCTTTAGGGGACGAACTGGCAGGACTTTCAAATCCTTTGATTATCGGATTGGAAATTTTGAAGTAGAAGGTCCGCTCTTAAAACATCCTGCTGTGGCAGAGACAGCAGTGGTTCCTACGCCTGATCCGGCTAATCATTCTAATAATCTTATCAAAGCTTTTATTGTTTTGGCTCCGGGATATGAAGGTTCAGAAGAGCTCTTTCAGGAATTGCGGGAGCACGTTGGCAAAGTTACTGCTAAATTTAGACGCCCCCATGTAGTAGAATATTTGAAAGAACTGCCAAGAACAATCAGCGCAAAGGTTAAATGGGATGAGCTTGTAATGGAAGAATTTGAAAAATTTGCAGCAAAAGCAAATCTTTCAGAGGATGAAATTAAGAAATTAAAAGAAAAGAGGGGTTTAAAATGAGAGAAAAGCTAAGTTATGCTTATCAAGGTTCAGAGACTCCTTTAATAGGAAAAACTATTCCTGATTTTTTGGATGAGATTGTCCAGAGGTATCCGGATAATGAAGCGTTAGTGGCACCTTTCCGTGGTGTTCGCTACACTTACAGAGAGTTTAGAGATATTTGTCGCGGGGCGGCTAAGAGTTTAATGGCGCTTGGCGTTAAAAAAGGAGACCGAGTAGCTATTTGGGCCACTAATTATCCAGAGTGGGTGATTGTTCAATTCTCAACAGCGATGGTTGGCGCGGTGCTGGTGACAGTTAATACTTCATATCGTACTTTAGAATTTCATGATTTCTTGAAAGATTCACAGGTTCAGACCCTCTTTCTCATTGAGAAGTTTAAAACTTCGGAGTATGTCAGAATGTTTTATGAGGTTTGCCCAGAAGCTAAAACTGCGCAACCGGGCGAGATACTTTCAAGAGAATTTCCATTTCTCCGTAAAGTCGTCCTTATCTCCGATAAGTTTTACCGCGGGATGTTTAGCTGGAAAGAATTTATGGAATTGGGAAAAAGTATTTCTAATGAAGAATTACTTGAAAGACAAAATTCTCTGAATTTTGATGAGGTTATTAATATTCAGTATACTAGCGGAACCACCGGGGACCCAAAAGGGGCAATGCTCACTCATCACAATATTCTCAATAACGGATTTTTTGTCGGCGAAACAATGAAGTTTACCGACAAAGACCGGCTTTGTATTCCAGTACCCTTCTTTCATTGTTTTGGAATGGTCTTAGGAAATCTTGCTTGTGTTACTCATGGGGCGACTATGGTTCTTCCGGCTGAATACTTCGATACCATGGCTACTCTTAGAACGGTTGAGGAAGAGAGATGTACTGCACTCCACGGCGTGCCAACAATGTTTAATCCTGAAACAACACATCCTGATTTCCAGAATTTTAATCTAAAAATTTTGAGAACTGGCATTGCGGCTGGTGAATCCTGCTCCGTAGATTTAATGGAGAGAGTAAATGACTTGATGATGGGGCAGTTAACTATAGCTTATGGGCTGACAGAGGCCTCTCCTGTTATTACTCAAACTCCAGCCGATGCGTCGCGTGAATTAAGAACCTCAACAGTTGGGTCGCCACTTCCTCATACAGAAGTAAAGATTATTGATACGGAAAGCAAAAAGATTGTTCCTTGCGGCGTAATCGGTGAGCTTTGTGTAAGAGGATACCATGTGATGGCGGGGTATTATAATAACCCCAAAGCTACCAAGGAAGCAATTGATGAAGCAGGATGGCTGCATACCGGCGACTTAGCTAAAATGGACGAAAACGGATATTGTAACATAATTGGTCGGGAAAAACTGGATAGGTATACTCGGGGAGGAGAAAACATTGATACTTACCCAACTGAAGAATTTCTTCGTAAGCATCCTAAGATAGGGGATATTCGCATAGCGGGGATTCCTGAAAAGGGTTTAGGTAAGGAGGGTTTGGCCACGATTCAATTGAAGGAAGGACAGCCTACATTAACAGAAGAAATTCAAAAACTTTGCCAGGGAAAAACAGTTTATTATAGATTTCCTAGAAGTATCGAGAGAGATGATAGTGTCTTTATAGCTTGTGTTTCCGATGAAAAGAGAGATGAAGAAGCTCCTACTTGGATTAAAATGGAAAAAGGACAAGCTCCTACCGCAGAAGAAATACGCGACTTCTGCCGCGGGAAAATCGCTCCTAATAGAATTCCTCGATATTTAAGGTTTGTTGAGGATTTTCCGATGACTGCGAGCAGAAAGGTTCAGAAGATAGAAATAATAGAAAAGGCCATTAAGGATTTAGGGTTGAAAGAACTAGCAGAAATAAAAGTAGCATAAATAACTAAATAAAGGCCTGGAGAAATCCAGGTCTTTTTGTTTTACACCTCATATGATAAAATAGAGGCATCATGAGATTCTTCTTGGACAAATGGTATCTTAAGCCAAAACTTTCACCGGGGCTGGTGGCTCTCTTTACTGCCCAAACTATTAAAGCTATTTCCTGGTATATGCTGGGGATATTTCTCCCCATTTTTCTTTACGAAAGGTTCAAGGCACTTCCTCTGGTTTTAGTTTATTATATATTACTTTCTTTGATTTATATTTTTGTTGTTCCCTTGGGAGCAAAGATGATGTCTTGCTTGGGTCTAAAAAAGTCAATGATGATTTCTTTGCCGTTTCTTTCCGGCTATTTTCTTTGTTTTCTTTTTATTGAGCAGAATCTCTTTTTATTTTTAGGGTTAGCTTTAGGATTAGTTGTTTTACATAAGATGCTGTTCTGGGTGCCTTACCATTCTGTTTTTGCAAAACTAACCACTCTTCAGGCTAGGGGAAGAGAGATAAGTTTTCTTCGCTCTATTGCTTCTGTGGTTAAAGTAATTATTCCGGTGTTAGGAGGAACGATTATTGTTACAGTTGGTTTTAACCAGCTTTTTATTATCGCCGCAATTTTAGTTGGGGTTTCTATGATTCCCCTTTGCTTTCTTAAAGAAAGAAAAGAAAAGTTCATCTTTGGCTATTGGCAGACTTTTAGGGAATTCTTAAAAAAAGCAAACAGAAAACTAATGATAGCTTATGGAGCAGACGGGGCAGAGGGAGGAGTAGCCTTAATAATTTGGCCTATTTTTATTTACGGAATTTTAGAGAAAAACTATTTAGCGGTAGGAGCAGTTAGTTCTTTAATAATATTAGCTACGATTATTTTGCGGCTTATTACCGGCACTTATTTAGATAGAATTAAAAAAAGGAATATAATTAAAATTGGTTCAATTCTTTATGCTTTTGGTTGGGTTTTAAAGATGTTTCTTGCGTCTGCTTCCCAGATTTTTATAGTTGGCACTTATCATAATTTCGCCGGTATAATTAGGGGAACCTCTTTTGATACTTTAATGTATGAAGAAGCGGCGGATCACGGAATGTTTGTTGACGAATACACGGCGATTAGAGAAATCTCGTTTCATGTGGGAAGAGTTTTAATATTAGTAGCTTTATTTGTTTTGGTTGGATTTTTTGGAGCAAGTATGGCGATAGCTTTTCTGCTAGCCGCTATTGCCTCCCTTTTCATTAACGTGCTTTAGGGAAAAATGGACTTCTATTTATTTCAACAAATTAATAACCTTGCTGGACGATTCTTGTGGCTAGACTGGTTGGGTATTTTTTTAGCTTCTTGGTTGGGGTATGTTTTGGTGGCGGTCTTAATCCTGCTTTTCTGGAAGAAAAAGATTGTTATAATTCTAGCGATTTTAGCAGCAATTCTTGCTCGATTAGGCATAGTTGAGTTAGTCAGGTGGCTTTATTTTCGTCCCCGACCTTTTGTTGAAAATCACATAAATAAGCTTATTGATTATTCAAATAAAGCATCTTTTCCTTCGGGGCATGCTGCTTTTTTCTTTGGGCTTTCTGCGGTAGTTTTTCTTTATAATAAAAAAGCCGGCATTTTATTTTTTATCGGCAGTTTTTTGATATGTTTGGCCCGAGTTTTTGTCGGCATCCACTGGCCGCTGGATATTTTAGTTGGGGCAGGGGTTGGTATCTTTAGCGGCTGGTTAGTAGTAAAGGGCTTTGTCAAAATTTCCAAGCCCCCGCACAAGTAAATGTGCGGGGTAGACTCCGGTGCAGGAAATTTTGTTACAAAACCTTTACCCCGCAGTACTGCGGGGTGCTCATTTTTGTAGCGAAATAAATTTCGACAAAAATGGCAAAGCCGGACTTGTTTAGTCCGGCTCGTTTTTTTTGGTCCGTCCTAAAGGGCGGCTTCCTACTCACGACATTCTTGTTTAATCTCAAGGGCTAGTTCAATCACTTTTTGGATGATTGGACCTGGAATTGATTGGAATCCCTTTTTTGCGATTTTCTTGTAGGCCACCTGTTGATTAGAGGTAAGTTTGTCGTAGCTATCAGGAGTTTTCCAGTCTTCCGGAAATACTTCCGGCACCAGCTTTAAGATTATTTTTATTTGCTCTCTATTTATTGGGTAAAATTTGACATTTCTGAAATGGTCTTCAAGCTCGTGTAAAATTTCTGGCTCCCCAGAAAGTCTATCGCCTATAATTTTTAGCGTCTTTACTTCATCCCAAAGGGTAGGACCAGTATGTTTAAGTTTCAAAATGCCTTCTCTAAGATCTTTTGCTAGTAGTTCAGCATAAAAGTAGTTATTTATCAGCTCATTGACATTGGGACAATCAAAAATATCTTCTGATATGGAAAATTCCTCTCTAACTTTAGGCTCATCAGATTCACATTTCTGATAAAAAGATTTTTTAGGACTACTCTCTAACCACTTTCTACATTCCCACCATTCTGGAACTGAATTATAAATAAGATATTCGAAGGTTTCTGTAATAAAGAAATAAAATCTTTCTTTTAATTGGGCAATACTTTCTGGAGGACCAACCATAATGATAGATACAGCAGGGCCTTCGAATACGCTATACCACAGGCGTACCGTAACAAGACAATTCTTAATCTCACAAGAAGGTTCCTCTTGGTGTTCTTCTTCGGTGTATGGATCTGAAGTAATCACTACCTGTTCTTTATCAATATCCGGAGGTAAAACTTTTTGTTTTTCTTCCTTTTTAAGGATTGTTTCGACTTCATTGACAAGTTTCTCTAATCTTTCGTAGTCATCAACTCCTTTGACTACTAAAAAACAAGTTGCCAATTTCATTCTGTCTGCCCCCTTTTGTTAAAGAGCATTTCGTGCCTCCTTTACCAATCTAAGTTGGCTCTTTATTTTTTATAAAGATAGCATAATAAAAAATTACGTCAAGATTTATCGCAGACTAAAGTCTGCTATTCCATTGATTTGATCGCGAACTGAAGTTCGCTATTCCGTTTCTTCGTGAAGTAGCAGACTTTAGTCTGCGATTTCAGGTGTGAAATCTATAATCGGATATTTTGTAAAAGAATCTTGAATCAGAGCTTTATCGTATTCGTGAATACTTGAAAATGGATACTCCCACATATTTTTAACCAGCCCATGCTTGACGCAATTCTGATGGATATAGTTTAAGTGCATATAATAGTCGCGCTCACTGCGAATAACATGGTCTGTGTATTGGTACCAGAAAGGAATATCAAAGGAGTAGCGCACTTTAGTGCGCGATTTTAGTCCGCGATTAAAAGTGATTAAAAGAGTCTTGGCAAGTTCAAAGTCTTTTCTCTTTATAGCTAGTTCTACTTGTTCTTTTTGAGGGGGAGAGAGACGCGCACTAAAGTGCGCTATTTCGTTTTCACTTGAAGTAGCAGACTTCAGTCTGCGATTCTCGTTGTTTATCGCGAACTGAAGTTCGCTACTCCATTGCCGAATAATATCATCTAATCGTTTTTCAATCCTTTCTTCCATGGGTGTGCGTTTACGTCCCATAAGTTGTTCTTCGTTAAGAATCTCTATTATTGGAAGCTTTTTGATTTTAAAGCTAGTTGCGCCATGAAGCTCCTTTATGAATTGCGGAATAAATCGCGAACTGAAGTTTGCTATTCCGTTCTTTTCTAATCGCGAACTGAAGTTCGCTACTCCATTCTTTTCTAATCGCGAACTGAAGTTCGCTATTCCGTTTCTTCGTGAAGTAGCGGACTTTAGTCCGCGATTTAGAAGATGATAATGGCTGTCGAGGATAGTCCATCCTTTAAGGTCAAGGTTGAACTTTTTAATTTTTTCGAAAAGTACATCCTTGAAAATCTTTTTGGCATCCTTTTTGGCTAAATGAGAGATATTGCCGTAAGTTCGGCCAGTGAGAAAATAGGCGGTATTGTCTTGAAAGATATGTTTGGGTCGGTGTTTAGTGATATCCATAACCGTTTATCGCGACCTAAAGGTCGCTACTCCGAGAACTATCGCGAACTAAAGTTCGCTATTCCGTGGAATGGTGGGCAAGGTGGGAGTTGAACCCACATGGAGTTGCCTCCATAGGTTTTTGAGACCTAAGCGTATACCAATTCCGCCACTTGCCCATTCCTTTTTATTCTATCAGAAAGAGACCACTTGTCAATTCTAAAATGTTCATCTATACTATATATGTAATGTATTATGGCGAAGATTATCGCTTTGACTAATCAAAAAGGAGGGACTGGTAAAACTACCTCTACTGTTAATTTGGCAGCTTTTTTGGCTGCTTTGGGGAAGTTTGTTCTTTTGGTTGACCTTGACCCGCAAGCCAATGCCACTTCTGGCTTAGGCATTGAACCAGAAAAGCTCCGAAAAAGTTTATACCATACTTTGGCCGGGCAGGTCTCTCCTCAAGAAGCAATCAGAAAAAGTGGTATTTTGGGTTTAGAGATACTGCCCGCTTCAGCTGATTTGGCCGGAGCCACTGTTGAGTTGGTAAATGTTAGTCAAAGAGAATTTAGACTGCAAAAACTTTTAAGTGCCATAAGGACAAACTATGATTATATTTTAATTGACTGTCCTCCTACTTTAGGACTTCTGACCGTTAATGGTTTAGTGGCTTCAGAGAGTATTATTATACCGGTTCAATGCGAGTATTATGCCCTTGAAGGATTAGGTCAGCTTTTTAATACTATTAAACTTATTCAGGATTCTCTTCAGCCAAATCTGGAAATACTGGGAGCAGTGTTGACAATGTACGACAAACGAAACCGGCTTTCTCGCCAGGTACTAAAAGAAGTAATTAGATATTTTCCGGGCAGGGTTTTCGAAGCAATCATTCCTCGCAATGTCTCCTTGGCCGAAGCACCAAGCCACGGCCAGCCGATTCTAAAATACGATCCCCATTCCAAGGGCGCGAAAGCATATCGTCAGTTGGCAGAGGAAATTATAAGCCTAGATTCACAAAATATATGAAACAATCAGCATTGGGCAAAGGGCTCCAATCTCTTATTCCTCCGAAACCTTCTAAATTAGCGGGGCTTAAATCCAAAATTTTTGAGAAACCACCCCGCCTTTCTGAAAGGCGGGACAAGGAAGGTATTCTTTTAGTAAGCGTAGAAGAAATTTCTCCTAATCCTCATCAGCCGCGTCAAAGTTTAAGCCAGAATTCACTTAAGGACTTAATTCTTTCAATTAAAGAGCAGGGGATACTTCAACCATTGGTGGCAAGTAAAACTCCCGATGGCAAATATCAGTTGATAGTCGGACACAGACGTTTGGAAGCAGCGAAATTAGCTGGATTTGAAAAAGTTCCGGTGATAATTCGGGGGGCTCGCGGCAGAGATTATTTGGAATTAGCTTTGATGGAAAATATCCAGCGGGACGACCTTAACCCAATAGAAAAAGCTTTAGCTTTTGAAAAATTAGCAAAAAACTTTAAGCTCTCCCATAAAGAGATTGCCGCAAAAATTGGAGGAAGCAGAGCGGCAGTGACTAATACTTTAAGGTTGTTAGAACTGCCGGTAGAGATTCAAAGAGGAATTATTGAGGGGAAGATTAGTGAAGGGCATGCCCGGGTAATTTTAGGACTGGAAGATTCTCAAAAGCAGATAGCTTTTTATAAAGCCATTATAAAAAATAACCTCTCGGTGAGGGTTGCAGAATCAAAATTAGGTCAAATTAGTGTTAGGTCCCACAAAAGGAAAAGACAGACAATTGAGCCTGAAATAAGAGATTTAGAAGAAAAATTACAGGAAGCCTTAGGAACGAAGGTAGTGGTGAAGATTAGAGGCAAGGGCGGAAAGGTTGTGATTGAATTTTATTCTGGGGAGGAGATGGATGCGTTAATTGCTAAATTGTTGAACTAGATTCTTTTTACCTTTAACATTCCCTTTACTTTTTTGAGTTCGCTAAATAATAAATAAAGTTTATCTACATTAGGTATCTCCAAGGAAATTTTAAGAGATGCCTTTTTATTTTGGGGCCTTTCCGCTTTTACGTCAAGGACATTTAATTCTAATTTACTTATCGTTTGGGAAATATCCTTAAGAAGCCCGACTCTGTCAAAAGCAGTGGTTTTTAGAGCGTAAGGGTAGTTTAGAAGTTCTTCAGCACTAAAAAGTGTTTCTATAACGTCTCTGCCTTGAAGATTTCCTTTTCCGATTTCTACAAAAAGGTCGTTTAAATTATTAAATCCCAAAGTTTTAGCTAACTTTGTTTTTTTATTGGTTGGTATGTCTTTTAGCTTTATATTTTTAAATTGGAAAAGCTCTTTTTGGATTTGGAATTTACCCATTCTTAAATTTTGTTCGGGGGTGGCGCTTTTTAAGACTTCTTTTATTTTAGTCCTAGCCAGATTGGTTTTTACAAAATTTAACCAGCTTCTATTTAAAATAATTCCCCTCTGGCTGGGAATAATTTCTACTACTTCTCCGTTTTGCAGTTGGTAGTCAAGGGGAACCAGAGTTCTATTTACTAATGCACTCTTCGATTTTATGGCCAGATCTGGGCGAATATGAAAAGCAAAATCCAAGGCAGTGGCCCATTGGGGCAGGTCAATTTCTACTCCCTTAGGAGTAAAAACAAAAATTCTGTCTTTAAAGAAATCAATTTTTAGTGACTTAAGGAATTGATTAGGGTCTTTAAATTCCTTTTGCCAATTTCTTAGTTGATTTACCCAGGCTAATTCTTTTTTGCTAACAATAATACCGTTTGAGGGCTTACTTGCTCCATTATAAGCCCAATGGGCGGCAATTCCATTTTCTGCGAGCTCGTGCATCCGAGGGGTACGAATCTGGATTTCAGTAACTTTTCCGTCTTGGCAAAATACACTGGTATGGAGAGAACGGTATCCATTAGGTTTAGGGACCGAAATATAATCTTTAATTCTTCCAAACAGGGGTTTCCATTTTTTATGAATTGTTCCCAAAGTAAGATAACAATCTTTTATAGTCGGAACAATTACCCTAAGAGCAACTAAATCATAAATCTGGTACCAGTCCCGATTGTACCCTAGAAGTTTTTTGTAGAGAGAAAAATAGTGTTTTGCCCGAGAGTGTATTTCTGAAAAAGGAACCTTCTCTCTTTGAAGCATACCAGCTAAAATTGGTTTTACTTTTTCAAGATATTCTTTTCTTTCGCGATATTTTTCTTGGGCGTTTCTTTTAAGCCACCGATATTGGCTAGGGTAAGCAAAGGGAAAAGCAAAGTCTTCAAGCTGTCCTTTCATTTCTCCCATACCCAGGCGATAGGCAATTGGTGCATAAATTTCTATGGTCTCTAAAGCGATTCGTTTTTGCTTTCTTTTAGGAACAGACTCAAGAGTTTTTATGTTATGAAATCTATCAGCAAGTTTTATTAGCACCACTCTTAAATCTTCACCCATAGCTAAAAACATTTTTCTTAAGTTTTCTACATGACGCTCGATTCCATGATATCTAACCTTTCCGAGCTTAGTTACGCCCTGGACCAAAAAAGCAATCTCTTCTCCGAACTCTTTTTTGATTTGGGCAATAGTTACTGGCGTATCATCTGATGTATCGTGCAGAATTCCAGCAGCAATGGTTGGAGGGTCTAATTTCATTTCAGCCAAAGTATAAGCAGTATAAAGAGAATGGGTGATGTAGTCTTCACCTGAATAGCGCTTTTGTCCACGGTGCGCCTTTTCGGCAAATCGATAAGCACGCAAGATTTTTTCTAAATTTGCCTCTGGAAACCTTTGCTTTACTTTATCCAGTATGTCTTCTATTTTTATTTCCTCTAGGGAAATTGATTCTATAGACATGATTGCACCTTTATTATACCAAAACTCTTGACAATTTTAAAGGTCTTGTTGTATACTCAAAATAGAACCTTAAAAAGGAGGCACAGATGAAAAAAATTGCTGTGTTGTTAGGAGTACTGTTTTTGATGGGGATGGTGGTATCCCCAGTGTTGGCTCAACTGCCGGGACTTCCTGGAATGCCAGAGGAGCCGCAACAAGAAGTAGAAGTTCAGCTGCCAGATTATTCCGATTGGCAGGTAGTCCAAGCAGTAGGTTATGATACAGACCTTGACGGTAAGACCGAGCATTATACAAAGGTCTACAGTAGAAAGAAAGTGGAGAGTAATATTTTTGTAGAGGAAGTTATACAGCTAGTTGGAAAGTTTGGTGAAGAACCAAAGTTAGTTATCTGGATGGCTGTGGAAAAGACGGACCAGGGAGAGAAGCCCAAATTTCAGCGTCCTATTATCAGAAAGGACGACGGGAAATATTACGAGGTTTCTCCTCAAACATTCCAAGCAAAAGTCCAAGAGTTTTTTGAGGCTTTTCCCCAGTATGATGCCAAATAATATTTAAGAACAGCGGCTCTTATCAAAAAGAGCCGCTTTTTATACAAACCCTTGACAGAAATAAAGATTCTATGGTAGGATTATATGAATCACACTTAGCGTGATGAAACCACGCTAAGCGTGGTGAAAATAAAAACTGTTCTTTTACAGTTAAAAAAGTCGTGGAGGTGTAATAATGTTTACCGGAGAAGATAAGAAGGTAAGATGGGGGAGAGTCGTAGCGTTTATTATCCTCGGAGCAATAGGCGCTTATTTACTTCTGTTTAGTTTAATACGTGTGCCGCCTCATACGGTAATAGCAGTAAAGGTTCCGGGAGGCATAAGACCTTATGTTAACGAGAGTGACAAGATGGTTCTTAGGTGGAAATGGCCATATATTTATAAAGTAACTGGCTGGAAAGAGGAAGCAGTAAAACTTCCAGCAGTCAAAAAAGTAACTAGTGCATTTGCTTTTTATACTGTTGATGAGGTTAGCGGAAAAGCAGAAGATAAGACTAAAGCCAGGGCATACTTTGTTGATGTAAAATTTAAAGTAATTGATTGGGATAAGTATTTAGTAGAAATTGACCTTGATGAGATAAACAAAGCAAGGAGACAGGCTGGTCCTTGGTATCCATTAATGAAAGATAGGGCAGAGGTAGTGATTGAACCCATAAAGAATATGATAAGAAGCGGTGGTTCAACTGATAGATTTGGCCGGCCCCTTAAAACCGAAGAAGGGTATCCAGCTATGGATGTTTCTACTCGGGCAAATTACGGATTTAGTCAATTGAATAGTCGAAGAAACTTTATAATTACACTACTTGAGCATCACGACTTAAAGGAAGCCGAGGAGATAATAGAATATCTGAAAGAAAAGCTCCCTTGGTATTGGTTTGCTGGGCCTTCTACTTTTGAACATCTTGCCCAAAATTGGAAAGATACCATTGAGGCGACATTGTCTGCCTACATGGAAAATATTTCTCCAGAGGCGGCTAACCAGAGAGTGATTTTTGGCGAAGAAAACATTCCTCTTTTCCAACAAGCCTTA